>Ga0214214_100528_pt1 | contig 5994 bp, 4 predicted proteins | sample TroBogypolimnion_3_FD_153052 | JGI IMG/M metagenome (GOLD analysis project Ga0214214, IMG submission 153052) | Freshwater microbial communities from Trout Bog Lake, WI - 07JUN2007 hypolimnion | ecosystem: Environmental > Aquatic > Freshwater > Lake > Hypolimnion/Profundal zone | place: Trout Bog... | reverse complement strand
GAAAATGGATCATTTGACCTTGAAGAAAAAAAAGGCGATTCAAACCAAAGTTTTTCATACCATTTGTTTTTAAAGCAGACGCTTGAACAAGCAATTTCGCAAAACGATATTCAAAAGTATCATTTCACACTCTTGCGTAATTTGTATGAAAAAACGGCCAATTTTCTTGGTTATCCTCAATGGTCGGATTTGCTGCCAGACGATAGGCAACTTTATCATAAGCGCATTATCAATTTCACAAGTCATTCCACATTATCTAATGAAGCGGTTGCAGAGCCAACGGAATCAGAGAAGCAAACCATTAAGTTTTTACTGAACAACTTGATTAGCCGCTATGGTTTTTGGCAACAGGTAGAGCAAAATGATAATCGAAACTAAGGCAGATCTACATAGCCGACAAGACTTTGTTGAAGTATTACGACAGATTCAACAATCGCGTCAGAAGGTTTTTGCACAAATCAACACGACACTCATCGACTTGTATTGGCAAATTGGTCAAATCATTAGCCATAAAGTCATTACAGAAGTATGGGGTAAAGGCGTTGTAACTGAGTTAGCCGCATTCATTGCGCAGAAAGACCCTGAACTCAAAGGCTTTAGTGATAAAAACCTGTGGCGCATGAAACAGTTTTTTGAAACCTATCAGGCAGATGAAAAACTCTCGCCACTGGTGAGAGCATTGCAATCTGACATTAGCAATACCTAAACTAAGAATTATTAAGCCATGACAAAATACAAAATGCCGACATTACCTGATTTGGGCGATATTGAAACTAAGGTTATCCTTAAGAAAACTGCCCTTGCACATAAAGCCTTGGCTGAGTTGAAGGGAGTGGCGGCATCCATGCCCAATCAAAGTATTTTAATTAACACTTTGTCATTGCAAGAGGCTAAAGATAGTTCTGCGATAGAAAATATCATTACCACAGATGATGATTTATATCGTAGTGACTATGCGCAAAGGTACTTCATTACTGTAGCAGCTAAAGAGGTTCATAATTATGCAGATGCATTACGGGCAGGCTTTGAGCGAATTTGCCGAACGGGGTTGTTGACTAATAATGATATTTTGACCATTCAAGCGGGGATAGAAGAAAACCAAGCCGGTTATCGCAAACAAACAGGCACAGCACTTAAAAATGATCAAACGGGAGAAGTAGTCTATTTGCCACCCCAGCATCCAGATGAAATTGTCGCATTGATGGACAATTTGGAGCGGTTTATCAATCAGCCCGAAATGTGTGACTGGGATGCACTGGTCAAAATGGCGGTGATTCATCATCAATTTGAAAGCATCCATCCTTTTTATGACGGCAATGGACGTACTGGGCGGGTGATTAACATCTTGTATTTGGTACAGCAAGGTTTACTTGATACACCGATACTGTATTTATCACGCTACATCAACCAAAACAAAGCTGATTACTATCGACTATTGCAAGCGACGCGTGAAACACATGACTGGTCAGAATGGTTGCTCTATATGCTTGATGCTGTGCAACAAACGGCTATTCAAACTACACAATTGATTGTGGCGTTTAAAAAATTGATGCAACAATACAAGCATGATTTGCGTAATAAGCATCCAAAGATCTACAGTCAAGATCTTATTAACAATATTTTTCGGCATCCTTATACCAAAATTGATTTTGTATGCAATGAATTGCAAGTAAATCGAAAAACGGCAAGCAAATATCTTGATGTGCTTGTGGATATGGCTTTGCTTAGCAAGCATCGATTAGGTAAAGAAAATTATTATTTGAATGACAGATTATTTGAGTTGCTTTTGAATGTGGGTGGAAGTCATGGGTAAAAAATCGGGTTTTTTACCCCTATACACAGAACGTGGGTAGTAAAATGCGATTTCTACCCACGATAACGAAAAGTTGCAAATTTGGTGACCGGACAAAATGCGTTGACGCGATCCCAGTGAAAGGAAAATAAACAATGAGCGAGTATAAAACCATTGCAGAATCAAACAACTTCATCGTTCTGGATAAATACACTAAGTGTTCGCAGGTCAATGAAGCCTATCAAAGTGAATACGATTTAGAGCGCGAGTTTATCGAGGACTTAGAAAACCAAGGCTACGAGTATCTGCGTGATGTAAACACGGCTGAAAAAATGCTGGCGAATGTGCGCGTGCAATTGCAAACCCTGAATCATGTACAGTTTTTAGACGTTGAATGGCGGCGCTTTGTTGAAAGCTATTTAGATAAGCCTAGCGATAACAGTCTCGACAAAACTCGTAAAATTCATATCGACTATATTCACGATTTTGTCTTTGATGATGGCCATATTCAAAACATTGTGCTCTTGGATAAGAAAACGATTGCCCGCAATAAAGTGCAGGTGATTAGACAGTTTGAGCAAAAAGGCACGCAGGCTAATCGCTATGATGTTACCGTTTTAGTGAACGGTTTGCCCTTGGTACATATCGAGTTGAAAAAACGCGGTGTGGCCATTCGCGAAGCTTTTAACCAAGTACATCGCTATAGCAAAGAAAGCTTTAATACAGATAATTCATTGTTTAAATATGTGCAGATTTTCGTGATTTCAAACGGTACCGATTGCCGTTATTTTGCCAATACCACTCAGCGCGATAAAAACAGTTTTGATTTCACCATGAATTGGGCGAAGTCAGATAACGCCTTGATAAAAGACTTAAAGGATTTTACCGCTACGTTTTTTCAAAAAAACACCTTATTGAATGTGCTGCTGCATTATTCGGTGTTTGATGTGAGCGATACTTTGTTGGTGATGCGCCCCTACCAAATTGCCGCGACCGAGCGCATCTTGTGGAAAATAAACAGCGCTTATCAAGCAAAAAGCTGGAGCAAGCTGGAGAGCGGTGGTTATATTTGGCACACCACTGGCTCGGGCAAAACTTTAACCAGTTTTAAAGTCGCACGCTTGGCGACGGAACTGGCTTTTATTGATAAAGTTTTTTTTGTGGTTGACCGTAAAGATCTCGATTATCAAACCATGAAAGAATATCAGCGTTTTTCGCCCGACAGCGTCAATGGTTCAGACAGTACCGCAGGGCTAAAGCGTAACCTGGATAAAGATGACAATAAAATCATTGTGACCACGATTCAAAAACTGAATAACTTGATAAAAGCTGAAGGCGACTTGCCTATCTATAGCAAGCAAGTGGTGTTTATTTTTGATGAAGCGCACCGTTCTCAATTTGGTGAGGCACAAAAAAACCTAAAGAAGAAATTCAAAAAGTTCTACCAGTTTGGTTTTACCGGTACGCCTATTTTTCCACAAAACGCCTTAGGCGCCGAAACAACTGCCAGCGTGTTTGGCTGTGAGTTGCATGCTTATGTGATTACTGACGCTATTCGCGATGAAAAAGTGTTGAAGTTTAAAGTGGACTACAACGATGTACGCCCACAGTTTAAGACGTTTGAAACGGAACAAGACGAGAAGAAGCTAACAGCGGCAGAAAACAAGCAAGCGTTATTGCATCCTGAGCGTATTCGAGAAATTTCTCAGTACATCTTAAATAACTTCAAGCAAAAAACCCATCGTCTGCAAGCAGGCAACAAAGGCTTTAACGCCCTATTTGCCGTAAGCAGTGTCGATGCAGCCAAGTTGTACTATGAATCGTTTAAGCAGTTACAGAAAGATAGTAACAAGCTGCTTAAGATTGCCACCATTTTTTCTTTTGCGGCTAATGAAGAACAAGAGGCTGTAGGCGATATTTTGGATGAAAGTTTTGAACTCACGGCAATGGATAGCAGCGCTAAAGAGTTTTTAACAGCGGCCATTAATGACTATAACGCGCTGTTTAAAACCAATTACGGCGTTGATAGCAATGCCTTTCAAAACTACTATCGCGATCTTGCCCAGCGGGTAAAAAATCAAGAAGTGGATTTACTCATTGTCGTGGGCATGTTTTTAACCGGCTTTGATGCACCCACCTTGAACACCTTATTCGTGGATAAAAACCTGCGCTACCACGGTTTAATACAAGCCTATTCACGCACTAATCGTATTGTTGATGCCACTAAGACTTTTGGTAATATCGTCAGCTTCCGTGATTTAGAGCAAGCCACAGTAGATGCCATTACCTTATTTGGTGACAAGAACACCAAAAACGTGGTGCTGGAAAAAAGCTACCACGAATACATGCAAGGTTTTACCGATGTGGCAACGGGTGAAGCACGGCGGGGTTATTTGGAGGTGGTGACGGAATTAGAACAACGCTTTCCTAAGCCTGATGAAATAGTTAAAGAAAAGGATAAGAAGGATTTTGCTAAATTATTTGGTGAATATCTACGTGTCGAGAATGTGCTGCAAAACTACGATGAATTTGCAGGCTTAAAAGCCCTGCAAAGCTTAGATATGACCGACCCTACGGCCATAGAGGCGTTCAAAGCGAAGCACTATTTAAGCGATGACGATTTAGCGGCTATGCAAACGATTAAAGTGCCAGCCGAGCGCACTATTCAAGACTACCGTTCAACCTATAACGATATTCGCGATTGGCTACGCCGTGAAAAATCGGGCACTGAAAAAGGCAGTTCCAGCATTGATTGGGATGATGTGGTGTTTGAGGTGGACCTACTTAAATCACAAGAGATTAATCTGGATTACATTCTGGAATTGATTTTTGAAAATCATAAAAAGCTTAAAGATAAAGCCGCATTGCTTGAAGAAGTGCGCCGTTTAATTCGTGCCAGCCTTGGCAGCCGTGCTAAAGAAAGTTTGGTGGTAGATTTTATTAACCAAACCAACTTGGACAATATTCTCGACAAAGCCAGTATTATTGAGGCTTTCTTTAGCTTTGCTCAAGCTGAACAACAACGTGAAGCAGAAGAATTGATTAGTGCTGAAAAGCTGAATGCAGAAGCCGCTAAGCGTTATATCACGGCATCGTTAAAACGCGAATATGCCAGTGAAAACGGCACCGAGCTCAATGCAATCCTGCCGAAAATGAGTCCGCTTAATCCGGAATACTTAAGCAAAAAACAAAGTGTTTTCCAAAAAATGGCCGCGTTTGTTGAGAAGTTTAAAGGCGTGGGTGGGCAGGTTTAATTCAAGGTAATTGAAATCTCCCCTAACCGCTCTTTTCTAAAAAGGAGGGCTCAATTAAAACACTTTCAGCTAGTTTTATAGTGTGGTGCTGTCAGCCTTTTTAAATTTAATGACTTTATTTAAAGGACTCAGATTGATTTCATCTATGACTATCTGTGGTCGTGAACTAAGCACGTAGGCAACAGTGCTTGCGACATCTTCGGGTAAAATCGCCTGACTTTCATGATCACCGGGCTCAAAATTAAGGTCGTTGAAAAAGTTAGTTTTAACCATGCCTGGATTAATTAAACAAACACGTACGTTACTATTAGCCGATTCCTCACGTAGGGCTTGGGTAAAGCCACGTAAGGCAAATTTACTGGCGCAATAAATAGTGCCTTTACGGCTACCTTTTAGCGCAGCTTCTGAGCCGATATAAATTAAATCACTGTGTGCTTTGCGTTTTAAGCTAGGCAACAAGGCTTTGCTAAGAAAAACTTGGCTGGTAAAGTTCAGGTTAATGAGGGTTTCGATTTGTGCATAAGAAAACTCTTCCAGCGAACCGAACTGACCTATGCCGGCTGAGAACACCACCGCATCAAGTTCTGGGCAGGTTTTTTGTAGCTCGCGTATTTTATGCGGAATCGCTTTTAAGTCGCTTAAATCTAGTTCTAGTGCACTAAAGTTAGCAATGCCTTGAGTGAACTGACTACAATCTCTGGAGATACCTATTACCGTATGCCCTAGCTGTAATAAGTGTTGGGCAACGGCTCGACCTATGCCAGAACTGGCGCCTGTGACCAGTACAGTCCGTTTTAAAGTGTGCATGGAAAGAATTTGTCCTTAGGAATAAAGCTTAATAATTGTTCGGTGCAGTACTCGGTCATTTCTTGCTCTAAGGTCTGCCGGTAGGACACCACGCCTAAGTTACTTTCTAAAGGGCCTGCAAAGAGCTTTTCCTCAGGATAG
>Ga0214214_100483_pt1 | contig 6340 bp, 7 predicted proteins | sample TroBogypolimnion_3_FD_153052 | JGI IMG/M metagenome (GOLD analysis project Ga0214214, IMG submission 153052) | Freshwater microbial communities from Trout Bog Lake, WI - 07JUN2007 hypolimnion | ecosystem: Environmental > Aquatic > Freshwater > Lake > Hypolimnion/Profundal zone | place: Trout Bog... | reverse complement strand
TGAATTTATTATTTTTACCGTTTACAGCCACATCGTAATACGTGCAAACCTGAACAGCTCAGCGCTACAAAGTTAACTACCTCCTGGTGTTATGCCTCCAAGCAGTTTCTCCTCATAATGTTCTGCTTGAACTTTTACCTCCCTGTACGTCAGTGTACTGGGAGGTTTTTTTTTGCTTAAAATAACAGGCTACCAACTTAAGACGAAAGATTAAGGCTATTAGACTAACAAATTAAGACCTGACAGGCTTAACGTCTGAACTGAAACTATCCTGTCTTAAGTTGGTCGCTGCCTGCTTCCATAGTACATCATTAATTTCACATTGCGGCATAAAGCCCGATACTGCTTGCATTAATACCTGTCTAATCTGCTCAAAATCATCTTCTAAACTAGCCTGCTCTAATATCTGTAACATCGATTCTAATTCAGACCAAGCAATGACTTGCTCTTGTGCGCGCATAATTCGTTTATGACTGGTTTCTGAAACATTGTCGCCAATCAACAGCTCTTCATAGAGCTTTTCTCCCGGTCTCAATCCAGTATAAATAATTTCTATTTCACCCGCAGGATGTGCTTCATCTTTTATTTGTAAGCCACTTAAATGAATCATGCGCTTGGCCAAATCGACTATGCGTATGGGCTCACCCATATCTAAGACCAAGACATCACCCCCCCGACCTAAAGCACCGGCTTGAATAACCAACTGCGAGGCTTCGGGAATGGTCATAAAATAACGAATAATCCGTTCATCGGTGACCGTCACCGGACCACCTCTGGCTATCTGTTCTTTAAATAAAGGTACAACAGAACCCGATGAACCTAACACATTACCAAAACGAACCATGGTAAAACGAGTCTGATGGGTACTACCAAAGCCGGCACTCAAGGCTTGCAAAATTAACTCTGCAAAACGCTTAGTGGCACCCATGGTATTGGTCGGCCTGACGGCCTTATCGGTTGAAATTAATACAAACAATTCGACATTGGCTTTAATAGCCGCTTGTGCGGTATATAAAGTACCGAAGATATTATTCCTGACTGCCTCACCCGGATTTTTTTCTACCATAGGCACATGCTTATAGGCCGCCGCATGATAAAGCGTTTGCACCTTAAAAACACAACAAACATTGTCTATGCGCCTAGCGTCAGCAACAGAACCTAGCACCGTAATAATTTCGATAGCCACTATTTGAGACTTACGGCTTAATAAATGCTGCAAGTCTTTTTCTATGGCATACAGGGCAAACTCACTCAACTCAAAAAGAATCAAAGTACGCGGCTGTAACTGAATAATTTGCCGGCATAACTCCGAGCCTATAGAGCCCCCTGCCCCAGTAACCATCACTATCTTTTCAGTAATAGCGGCTGCCAATAAAGACTGATCGGGAGCAACTGGAGAGCGCCCCAAAAGATCAGCAATATCAACTTCCTGCAAGGCATCAACGGTAATCTTACCTTGAGCAATATCAGACAAGCCCGGCATGGACATGACATGCAGGGCATAGGGCTCTAACAATTGAATTAACTCACTAATATGCGAACGCTTAGCCGAAGGCATGGCCAGCAACACATCGGTAATCTGATGACGCTCTATTAAATAACTTAAAGCACTAAAAGGATAAATCCGTAAACCATTTACTTTTCTTTTGTGCAATAAGCGATCGTCGTCTATAAAAGCAATAGGACGAAATTCTCGACCATGCCCTAAGGCAGCAGCCAACTGCACACCGGCATTACCGGCCCCATAAATCAGCACATTTTTCTTACGAACATCGGTGTTATCGCGAAGCCCACCTAAGCGAAAATAAGTCTCGCCCAACCACCAGCGCGCAAAAAAACGACTACTACCAACCAACAACATCACCAGCAACCAATTTAAGGGCGAAACGGTACGCGGAATGCCTTTAATAGCCGACTCATACAACACAAAAGCAAAAATCAAGGCATAAATAGTGGTCGCCTGCATGATAGTCCATAAAGCGCGTATTTCTATATAACGAATAATGGCTCTATATAAACCTAACTTAACAAAAATAGGCACAGCAATCATTGGCGCTATCGCAAACAAATACCACTCATCGTCTTTAGGTATATACAGCTCGCCCCAGCGCAATGAAAAGGCTGACCATAAAGCGAACAAGACAAAAAACACATCGGTACTAATTAAAATTAAAGCCTTATTGTGTCTTTTAAGCCCAATAAACCAATAGGCTAAAATAGCTTGCCTCATAAGACTTCCTTTTGGCCGGCACGAAAAACAATAGCTAGTACCATCAAAGGCAGATAAGCCAACAACAATCCTAAGCCAGCATTTAATTGATTTAATCCCACAGCTAAGGCCAAGGGTAATAACCAGACGACATTAATAACAGTCACGGCTAAAGACACCTTTTTATGCGAGCCATAACAACGCGCAGCATATTGATAGGCATGACTACAATGCGCCTCATAGACTTTATCGCCTCTCAATAAACGTCTGAATAAGGTCCATGTCGCATCAGTAATAAAGACCGCTAATAAAATCAGCCAGCTCCATAAAAATGAAGAATCCAGCCATGCGGCTTGAATAGACAACAAGCCCAGCACTATACCTAAAAAACCACTGCCAGCATCCCCCATAAAAATCTTGGCAGGCGGAAAATTCCACACCAAAAAACCACTTACGGTGATCGCCAACAATACCGGCGCTACCCATAAAATACTGACTTCAGTTTGCAAAGCGTACAAAAGTGCAGCACCTAGGCAAACGCTAATCGCCTCAATACTGGCTAGGCCATCAATACCATCCATAAAGTTATAAAGATTAAGCAACCACACTAAATATAGCACGGCTAAAAGCTGACCTAAGCCTCCTAACTCTACAGCACCGCCACTAAAACCTGGCACAGGTAAAATTAGTGGCGGCAAACCACCTAAACAATAAAGCCCCCAACTGGCTGCACTAAAATGTACCAATAAACGCCAGCGTGCGGCTATATGGCCATGATCATCTAAAAAACCAGTGATAGCGACAATAGCACCCGCACCCAACAGTGACCCTAGCGTTGCCAAGCTAAGTAAATCTAAAGCAAATAACGAAAGCAACCCTAATAAAAACACGATAACTATCGATAAGCCGCCACCTCTAGGTGTAGGCAGTTGATGTGAACTACGCGCATTGGGAATATCTATCAAACTAGCGGCTAAGGCATAACGACGTAGCCAGCCAGTCAATAAGCCAGTTAATAGTAAAGCGCCTATCAATAAACCGATGACTATTAGCATGCTTGGCTATGCCTATAAGCGACTGCAACCTTATGCAACGCCTCTTGCACAGAGACCGGTGCTTGCCAACACAGCAACTTGCGAGCTTTAGAACTATCGACTTGTAAAGAACCACATAAACGTTGTGCCATAGCTTGCTGACCTAATAACTTTGCGCCCATCATTAATAAGCCCTCGGGTAATTTTATTAAACGTGCGGGTTTACCTAGCGCTACCCCCATCGCCATTAACAATTCAGGCGTAGATAAATCCACACCATCTGAGGCTAAAAAGGTTTGATTAGCGGCAGCGGGATGGCTAATACAAACGCGTATTAAATCAATTAAATTGTCTAAGGCCAATAAACTGCGTTGATTATGAATACTACCTAAGGGCAGAGGAATGCCTAAGGCTAGACAGCGCATCATGGCTTTAAAGTTAGCCTTAACGCCCGGACCATAAATTATGGTCGGGCGAATAATAACCACCTCTAAGCCCGTATCTTGGGCTAATTGCTGTAAGGCCAGCTCGGCTTCGTATTTAGACAGCCCATAAGCATCCATAGGAAGCGGGGCTTGCTCTTCACAATAAGGATGACCTAACTTTGTGCCTTCGCCATTGACTTTAATCGAGCTGATAAAGATAAAACGTTTGACGCCTGCCTGAACGGCTTGCTTAGCTAGATTTAAAGTGCCCTCGACATTGACTTTACGATAGGCAGATAAGGCATCTACGGCCTTTTCGTTCATGACATGTACACGAGCCGCCAAATGAATCACCACCGCGACATCCACTAACGCCTGTGCCCAAGCCGTATCGCCATTAATGTCACCTACTGATAATGTTTCTTGCCCTTCATTAGCTTGAAAACTACCACGGACTGCACAACGCACCTGATAGCCTAGCTTAACTAATGCTGTCGATAAAGGTAAGCCTACAAAACCTTGAGCGCCCGTAACAAGTACGAGCCCTGACCTTAAATTATCTGAATGTTGCAATGCTTTTAACTCCCTGTATATGAATATATATCTAGCTTTGCCATAGAGTATACCATATCAACCTTATGGCTAAATATTGTGCTGCAACCTAAATTCAGTTGCACTGCCATTATTAAGTAAAAACTTAGGAGTGCTGAGCTTCAGAGACGGTAAAAGCATTCTAAATTCTATAATCGCTTCAACGCTTTGCGCGCAAACACTTAAATAAACCACCATACCGGCGAGGATGCCAGTATCCATGTAGCCTAGATACTCAGTTAGTGAAATCGAGGAAATTTGAGCAAAAGTAGCATCAATTCAGCCTTATTGCATCGAGGTTACTAGCTGAGCTTCTTGGAATTAGGCAATTGCCATCAAGCCTTTTTTCTGAATAACAGCTAACAAGCGTAATGCAGGCCCACCGGGCTTTTTAACTCCTCTTTCCCAATCAGAAACCAAGTTTTTGGAAACATTTAGATAGCGAGCAAACACAGGTTGCGAAATGTGCTCGCGCAATCTTAAGGATTTTATTTCATCTGGGCTCATCACTAGAACAGGAGTCAGGCACGCTTCATCAAACTGACGCATGGTTTGCTTATCAATTGAACCAACCTCATGCAAAGCCTCCATTGTTTCATGAATGGCAGCAAAGCCATCACTGCGATATTTTTTAGTCATCTTTTACAACCTCTTCAAACTGCCCGTTATCAATTAACTCAGTTAATTGTATATCTGTCAGTGCCAAAACATACTTTGCCATTTTCTTAAATTGCTCTTCTTCATCTTCTCGAATGTTGGCAAGAACATTCTTGGCAAAACCATAGACAAAGAATGCTCTTTCATTCTTACAAAATAATAGAATACTACGATAACCCTTTGATTTACTTTCCCCTAGGCGAGAAATTCGTTGCTTAATAACTCCGCCGCCTAAATCAGCATCTATTTGACCTTGCTCTGCTCTGTACACGGCATCAAGTAGAGCAAGGGCAGAAATATTCTGTTTTCTGGCGAAACGCCCAAACCATGAATTTTTGTAAACTTTCAAAACTACCTCACTAAACACGCAAAAATAGTATCACACAATGTATTACATAACAGCAGATTTTTATAGCTACAGGCCATCAAATAAAATGACTACCGACTTAACAGCAGACATGTCGGCTTTCAACATACGCTTTGAAAGTATTCTAAATTTTATAATCGCTCCAACGCCTTACGTCACTGCCATTAAGTTAATGGATCTGTATGTTTGGAGTAAAACTGCTTTAGCTGTTTTAAAAGGCAATAGCTGAAGCTATTGCACTCCAAGCTTTTACATTTTCGCTTAACTTAATGGCAGTGACGCCTTACGTGGGAACGATACCATGAACACAAAACGCCACACCACGAACAGTCCATCACTTACTGTGAAGAGCTAGCTCCATGCCTAGACAACCTAAATTCATACTGTGAATACCTGATTTCATAGCATGAACACCCCACGCCACGCCATGAATGGTGCATCACTTACCAAGAATAGCTCGCTTCACATCTAGCAACGCCAGCTTCTTACTGTGGACACCCGATCTCATGACTCGAACAGCGCATCGCAGCTCGTGCCAAGCTCACTTCAAAGCTCGAACACCGGTATTCACAGTGTGAATAGTCAACTTCACATCATAAACAGCTAGCTTCATGTTACTAACAGTCAATAGCACGGTATAAATAGACAGCTCCAAGCTAAGTAATAAAGCATTTAGAGCGAAAACGTGGGTATTATCAGCAACGATTGCTCACTAACTGTTAAAAATATCCAGATAAATAGAGCGCTAACGGCCACAATAAATCTTTATTTCAATGCTTGATAAAAATAACTTGCCTTGCACTGGCTGTACAAGGCATTATAAGTCAGCTCTTATATTTAACTAGGCATAAGCCTCTCAACAACCAATAACAACGGGACATAATTCATGGCAAATTCTAGCTCTATACCCACTGACGATGCTAATAAAAGCATCTTATTACAACAACTCAGTACACAACTACCTAATTATGCGACTATTTTAGATCTGACCAGCAATGAAATAACTAAAATAGCGGCAGCTTCTGCTTGGTTTGACTACTTACTTAATAGCCAAGAA
>Ga0214214_100479_pt1 | contig 6357 bp, 3 predicted proteins | sample TroBogypolimnion_3_FD_153052 | JGI IMG/M metagenome (GOLD analysis project Ga0214214, IMG submission 153052) | Freshwater microbial communities from Trout Bog Lake, WI - 07JUN2007 hypolimnion | ecosystem: Environmental > Aquatic > Freshwater > Lake > Hypolimnion/Profundal zone | place: Trout Bog... | reverse complement strand
CATGCTGTGCTGGCAAGGCCCCAAACTCCGATTCCTTCTGCCAACGACAATCGCCCCTCGCTATGGCGACGCCCAGGCGGCAGGCATGCAGCCTCATCAGATTCCCAAATCGTCCATTGACGCGGAATATCCGTTGAGCCTCACGGTTGTGGTTGAAGGGGCCTTGGCATTGGCTGCCATTGAAAGTCCCACCCATCCAATTTCATTTGAAAAACTGACCAACGGAATTGCCGCAAAACTTGCAGGACAGGCAGTGCTGGACCGTGATTTCGTGCTAACGCTCGAATCGGATGCGTCGCAATCATTCTGCGTACATACCTCTGATGGTGACCAACATGTTGCCGTCGCATCCATTCGGATTCCGCCAGTTGATGCAAAAAATGACAAGCCGCTTGCCGTAAAGCTACTGATTGATTGCTCGGGATCGATGGGTGGCACAAGCATTACGCAGGCGCGCAAAGCAGCTCTGGAAATCCTAAATGCGCTGAGCCCGACAGACAGTTTTAACGTCACACTTTTCGGTAGCGACTGCAAGCACATATTCCCGCGCATGGTGCCAGCAAGTGGCCAGTTCATTAGCCAGGCATGGGAGCGTCTTGAGCACCTTGATGCGGACATGGGTGGAACGGAGATGGAAAAGGCTTTGGCCGCCACGTTCGCCATTGGGGGATCAGAGAGACCACCTTGCGTATTGCTCATCACGGACGGCGAAATTCAGGAACACGCAAAACTCGTTAGCTTTGCCGCCAAGTCAGCACATCGCATCTTTACTGTGGGCGTTGGTAGCGCTGTGGTCGATGTGTTTCTGGAATCTCTGGCTCGGACGACTGGTGGCGCGTGCGAATTGGTCAGTCCGCAAGAAGGGATGGCAGAAAAGATTCTTTCGCAGTTCCACCGCCTGCGCCAACCGAAACTGGAGCAGGTTCAAATTGACTGGCCAGCAACGCCGGACTGGAGCACGCCGCTGCCGAAGACAGTTTTTGCTGGCGACACTGTTCACGTATTTGCTGGGTTCAAGCAGGCCATCAATGACTCAGTAACCCTGCGCACTGCGGTTGCTGGTCAGCCCATAACCGTAACAGCAGCAACGGCAAGCGCGGAGAGGGAACTGCCTCGCATAGGCGCCGCTCACAGAATCAATGGCGCCACACAAGAACAGGCACTTGCACTGTCATTGAAGTATCAACTGCTGTCCAAATGGACCAGTTACCTGGTCGTCGCCGAGCGAGACGTAAAAGCGAACGATTTGCCAGACCTTCACCAAGTCCCGCAAATGTTGGCTGCTGGTTGGGGTGGCACAGGCGCAGTCTCATTCATCCGGAAATCTGCCTCAACGGTTTGCGCCAGCGTTCAGAAAAGCTATGGTTTCGATAGCATGGACGATGACATTCCGTTCGGTAGTGACCCTCAGCCGAAGGCTCCGGCTAGATACCCGTCCCGCGCCGTACCTTCGGCAGCCAGGCCGTCATCCGGCTTTCTCAGTCCAAGTCGTGTCTGGGCCACAAGTCCAATGCAATTCATTGAGCGACTTGAAGCCGCGGTATTTCCAGACGGTCTTCAAACAAGACTGCCCGTAACACTCACTGAGCTTGATGCACTCGGGTTGGAAAAGGTGCTGTCAGATGAAATTCGGAAACTAATCAGGAGTGGATTCCAAGAATCAGGACTCGTTATGGCGTTTCTCTATGCGTTGTCTGAATCCAAGATCGGTGATCTATTCGAGCGAAATCTGAAGCGATTCATCCTGAAGCGATGGAAGGACATGAAGCCGGGAGAATCGTTTAATCAGGAAATAAAAAAATGTGTGAAGGACATCTCTATCGATGCGTGGGGACTCGATGACGATAACGATCTGCCGTTTTAGCGACTGGAAATTCCAGCGTCTACCCGGATAAAGATGGGGGCCACCCCCAACAACTATCAGGATTTCCTTTTTTTAATACCCGTGAATCAAAGGACGAAAACGGGGGGCGTGAAAGGATCACGGTGTGGCCAGATCGCAGAAGGACTAATATGAAGAACGCAACAAACGGTTCTTCTGCTTAGCAATCGGGGAACCAAGCACTAGTTAATGAATTAATCCAAAAGGGCGAATGTATTTTTGTGGCAATGACTCTAGGAAGCCCTTACTGTGCTCGCCATAGTTCAGTCTAACGGTGGATGGTCGCAAGCGCGAGCTATTGTGCTCGATCGTGATCAGCACCACTGTGTTGCGTGTGGCGAATCGTGTAGCCGTGGAGAAGCCGATGTTCACCATCTAATCCCACGATCTCATGGGGGGTCGGATGAACCATCTAATCTTGTCACGCTTTGCGACGGATGTCACGGTGCACATCACCCAAACCTACAGGCTTCACTCTCACGCCGATTCATTGAGCGATGGGCATTGCGCCTGGCAAAGTGGTTGGATACGCAGCAGGAACTGCCAGATGGAACTCTAAGTCTCAGCGAAGGTCTGCTTCTATTTGGTTTAACCAAATTTCGGGAAAGCCAATTGGAAGTTGTACTGGCTGCCTTGAGGGGAGAGTCTGTGCTGATGGTGAGTCCGACTGGCTCAGGAAAGACGCTTTGCTTTCAACTGCCGACGGTATTGCGACCGGGGACAGCACTCGTAATTTCTCCGTTGAAGGCACTGATGAGCGATCAGGTTTCCAGCCTCCAACGTAAGAAAATTCCGAGCTCGTTTATCAATGGAGATTTGGGGCCAAAAGAGAAACTTCTGCGTTACCAGTTGCTCGACCAGAGTGCTCTCAAATTTATGTACTGCGCACCCGAACGATTCGATCCAGAAATGGTTAGTGGAGAAGAAATCGGGCGAATATCTAAGGTCCGGCCAAATTTCCTTGTTGTTGACGAAGCCCATTGCATCGACCGTTGGGGCGGTGACTTTCGTCCAAACTACAGTCGTTTAGGAGCGTTGAAAAATATCGTTGGTAACCCTCCCGTACTCGCTTTTACGGCGACGGCAGGGATCAAGACCCAAAGACGAATTCTTGAGTCGTTGGGTATACCCGACGCGCGCATCGTTGTCACTGGTGTTGATCGAGCGAACATAGCATTGTTGCGACTACCCATTGAGGATGAAAAGAATCGTGTCAACCTTATTAAATTGCTAATTCAATCTGCAGCGACAGGGCGGGCCATGGTTTTTGTGCCAACTGTCAAGGTTGGTCAGCGGGTACAAGAAGGCTTATCGACCCTCGGACTAAGCGTGCCGTTCTACCACTCAAAATGCGGATCGGCGCACGAGCGCGAAGTGATGCTGGGTCAATTCACAGGCAGGCTTTCGCCCTCAGTGCCGGTCGTAATTTGTACCAATGCGTTTGGTATGGGACTGGACGTTTCTGATGTTCGCGTGGTCATTCATTGGCAACATCCCGCTTCCGTTGAAGACTATTTGCAGGAGTTTGGACGGGCGGGCCGTGATGGTCGGCCATCGCTGGCTGTACTTTTCACGAGCGATAAGCGGGACATTGGTTTGTTGGAATATATGGCTAAATTGACAATCAATGGCGCTAAGCTCGGAGAGCAAGAGAAGGGAGCATTGTTGAACGGGAAACGCTCTCAAATCCAGGATATGCATTTATTGGCAACCCAGAGAACAGAATGCTTTCGGCATGGGATTAAGAGCTACTTCCAAGCAGAAAAACCGACTGTTCGTCGATCTCTAACACTTCGCATTGTTCAATGGCTATTTTCAAAAGCAGAAAGAACGCAAAGGATTAAACATTGTTGTGACCACTGTGATCGCGTCACACCTGAAAATTACTCAACCTGGGTGCGTGATGTTCTGTCTTAGACAGGGTTAAGGCGCTACGGATTTTGAATTTCAGGTTGGGTGCTGACACGAAGTTCAGAACGGTCTTTAATTCTTCCGAGACGAACAAGGCGTGAGGCAATTGCCCTCTGAGTTCGACTATGTTTGGTCGCGACATCCTTCAGTGGTGTACCGGCGTCAAAACTTGCGAGAAGATCACGGTCTTCTTCTTCTGTCCAAGGAAGTCCAGCGTTGCCAGGTAATAAGTTTTTGCGCCCTGCGCGCTTTTCCATGCTGTCTAGGGCTTTCCCCGCGACAAATAGGGCTCGAATTACTTGAGGGCTATTAACGGGACTTTGCGCGGGCAAAATCTCTCCTGTCTCGGGATCAATGCCATTTGCAAGGGACTCGATGATTTGTTTTGCTTCGAGCGGTGACATACTAAGATTCCTCCTCGGTACCAATACTTCAACTTCTAGTGCAATTCGTCGTGCGGTTACTTTTGAATTTGACGCACCCTTTGACTCTTCAATCGGCCCCTGTAAGCTGAGCCCTGCAAGTCGGAGCTGATCAACAATGTCGGCTAATGTGATACGGCCGAGATTTTTGATTTTGCCGAGGTCGCGTTCGGTCTTTGTTAGCAGGTCGTCAATTGTGCTGATGCCCGCATCCCGTAGACTTACCCGGGCTCGCATTGAGAGTCTAAGGGATTCAAAGCTAGCCATGTTGCAGATTGGTTGCCATCATTCCACAGATGGGGTGTTCAGCGACCGCGCACGGCTTCCAACACCCGTAAAGTGGGCTTCCCCGTCGCATCCTTTATTTGATGGGTGCGGGAGAACGCCTGTGCTGCTGCCCTGGTTTTTGGGCCCATGACACCATCAGGTGTGCCAGCGTTGAAACCCTTCTTCTTCAGCAGCGTCTGAAGTTCACGGATTTCATCGCGGTTCAGTGGGCGATCCGGTTTTGGTGGGGGAACCACTACCGGTGTCGGGGATGGCGCCGGTGTGGTGATCGGGTGCTTTGATGCCGTCGTGGACGAACCGCTACCGAAAAAGACGACCAGAGCAATGATCGCGAGGGCGATGCCGATTATTTTCCAGCCAAGCTCGGCGTTGCTTGCCTCTTGCGGCGTGGCGACTGGAGCGGCTTCGGTGGACTTCGGCCACTGGTGCGATTCTTGGTAATAAACCCCGGTACCCGGAAGGCCAATGGTCTGACGTACACCTCGAGGCCCAATGTTCACATTCAAACCAGGCGGACCCATGCCGAGACTGACCCCCGACTTACTCAGGTTCAGCCGAAAAAACTTCCCAAAAGAAATCGACTTGCGAAATCGTAGACCCATAAGCCACACTCTACGCCAGGCACGTACTTTTTGTTTGCCTTTCTTAGGAACGAAGGCGTCAAGAGTTGAATGTCAGTTCTGGAGAGAATCCTCAACCGCCAGTGAGGCGAAACCGGACTTACAGAAGTTCAAATTGATCGCCACATACCGGCCATTGCTTCCAGTAGACCAATGACGGCAGTGTGGTCGCAAATTCAATCAAAGGAGGACCCGCATACGACCAGCAACAGACAGCCATTGTTGTTTTCGATAGCGGTCGCAGAGTTGAGGAAAAAATCAGAAGCGGTCACTCAACGAGAGAATATACGTTCTCCTACGTGCAACACAATCGCACCAAGGATTACGAATCGTCATTTATCGAGACCACCCATGCACAAGTATTTGATCACCAGGTACTCGTCCATACCGTACTTGGAGCCTTCGCGGCCCAGACCCGATTGCTTCACGCCGCCAAAGGGCGCGACTTCGTTGGAAATGATGCCGGTGTTGATGCCAACCATGCCGCTCTCAATGCCCTCGGCGACGCGCCAGATGCGTCCGATGTCGCGCGAGTAGAAGTAGCTGGCCAGTCCAAACTCGGTATCGTTGGCCATGGCGACAGCCTGCGCATCGGTGCTGAAGCGAAACAGCGGCGCCAGCGGCCCAAAGGTCTCTTCCTTGGCCACCAGCATGTCCGGCGTGGTGTCGGCAATCACGGTGGGCTCGAAGAAGCTCTGACCGAGCGCATGGCGCTTGCCGCCCGTCAAAAGTCGCCCGCCCTTGGCCAGCGCGTCTGCAACGTGCTCCTCGACCTTCTTGATGGCGGCGTCGTCGATCAGCGGCCCCTGTGTGACGCCGGCCTCCAGGCCGTTGCCTACCTTGAGTTTCTCCACCGCCACGACCAGTTTCTTGGCAAACGCGTCATAAACGCCATCCTGCACATACAAGCGGTTGGCACAAACACAGGTCTGGCCGGCGTTGCGGTACTTGGACATGATGGCGCCTTCGACCGCTGCGTCCAGATCGGCATCGTCAAACACGATGAAGGGTGCGTTGCCGCCCAACTCCAGCGAGAGTTTCTTGATGGTCTTGGCGCATTGTTGCGCCAGCATGCTGCCGATTTCGGTGGAGCCGGTGAAAGACAGCTTGCGTACAGTGGGGTTGGAGGTCATCTCGCCGCCAATGGCGCTCGCCGATCCGGTCAGCACGCTGAAGATGCCCGCTGGCACACCCGCGCGCTCGGCCAGCACGGCTAGTGCCAGCGCGGAAAAGG
>Ga0214214_100472_pt1 | contig 6412 bp, 3 predicted proteins | sample TroBogypolimnion_3_FD_153052 | JGI IMG/M metagenome (GOLD analysis project Ga0214214, IMG submission 153052) | Freshwater microbial communities from Trout Bog Lake, WI - 07JUN2007 hypolimnion | ecosystem: Environmental > Aquatic > Freshwater > Lake > Hypolimnion/Profundal zone | place: Trout Bog... | reverse complement strand
GCTAGTCACTGTGCCCTTGAACAATTTAACCGCAACACAATAGGATTCATCGTCAGAAAAACTATACTTTGCATGATGAATAACCCCCGAAGCACCTTCGCCTATGACATGCTCAAGCTCAAGACGATTCCAAGGAATATCGACCATTGCTAAGTCAGCAAGAACGTTAGCTTCATGTGCTGCACTGAATGGATTTCCAGAATAGGCCAACCACGTCAATCTAGGTAAAGACAGTAGCCAAATTGGGAACTCATTGAGTTGATTAGCTGCAATGCGCAATAATTCAAGACGATGGCAATTGACTAAAGACGCTGGCAAGCTCTGAAGCTTATTACCTGCCAACATTAACTTTTGTAGTTGAGCACAGTTACCAATTTCTTTAGGTAGCTCTTCGATCTCGTTATCGGTCAGAATCAACCAACGTAATTTAATGGGTATTGCCTTAGCTGATACCTTACGAATGCGGTTAGTCTTAAAACCAACCATACTCAATTCAGGACAACGACCTAAAACTTCTGGCAATTGTGTGAACTGATTGTTTGATAGAAAAATAATCCGCAGCTTAGTGAGTCGTGAAAAATCATCAGGGAGAGACGACAATGAATTACCCGATAAATCAAGAATCTCTAAGGTATCCGCCAAATCGATAATCTCACGGGGAAAGCGACTTAAATCGGAAGATATCTTCAGATGACGAATGCCAATTAACGTACCGGAACGAAGCTGATCGATTGTTTGCAAGTAAACCTCAGAGTTATTTTTTTATTTTAAAACCCATGTGTTTTTAGCAGGCATAAAAAAGCCCACATTACATGGGCTCCATCTTGTTAGTATTATTTCATAAAGACGGCTGCCTAACTAAAGCGCAGTTTTAATGATGTAGTGATTATTTTTGTAATTTTACCAGTATAAACTGGCCACTCCTCTTCATTCATACCCAACTATAAGTAACTACGTTTTCCCCAAAACAATAGACCTATACTTGAGTGACGGCAATGATAAACCATTAAAATAATATTGTCTAATTAATTGCGACAAATTGTCGCACCTGCATTAATTTGTAAAGACTCGCTACAGTCCTAAAGTAGCAATAAAAACCCTAAGGAATGAGCACGAAATAATGTAGTCAAGTAGCATCCAACTCCCCCCTTTGTAGAGGGGGGACGGGGGGATTTTAAAATCATAGTTGCCGAAGTTATTTCATGCACGTTCCTAAGGCGTTAGACCAATCGACTGCCAGAGAAAATCATAAGAAACGGGCTCTCGATGCTGCTCTTTTGCCTGCTGAGCTTCATTCTGTTCATAGCTATGCAACACAAATTTAACTTGTTCCAATCCTTCTAATGTTGTAATCGCTGAACGCGGTGTTTGTCCATCTAATATTGGCAAGGGCTTATCAGCCCAGCCCTCATAAAGGTTATGGATTGCAGCCTTAATAACTTCAGTGAGCAACTCTGGCGGCAAGGATGCGGGTTGCTGTTTTTTTATGGTCTTATTCTTCTGTGAATTGGCAACCATGCCTTTAGGGTCAGATATTTCACGACTGATAAAGGCAACGGCGGTACCTGCGAGAGCTTCGAACCAAGGTCGGCCTTGATCGGCATAGCCTTGAGTACGGTAAGACACTTTGATGCGTTTTTGACAGGCATCGACATCAATATCCAGACTGCTTCTAGTCTGGTCATCCTTCCCTACAAAAATACGATTCCAGCCTTTGTCACGATTGCCTTCAATATCCGCCTCACCAGACAAAGCTTGTTCTAAACTTAGCCAATCGCTGACACGATAGTGATCCGTAATAAACAACAGCAACTCCCCAGTCGTATGATCAACCATTGTTGGCATGTCAAAAGGTGTCACAATTAATTTAAGCCAGTAGTCAAGAATAATATCACTGGCGATCTGCTTGGCAAGCCCGGAATCAGCTTCGATACCCTCTAACTCGATTCTAAGCTCTTCCAACAACGCAAGGACTTTAAGGCGTGGGAATGCGTATATAACACCGGATAGTTCAAAATGATTTTCCAGCGGTAAGATGCGCGTCGCTATCAGGTCATATAGATTTGTGTTCAATGAACCCGACTTCTCCAAAACAGTAACCGGCTGACGTTCTGGCAACAGCATATCTTTTAATGTGATAGACTCGCCCGGCACTATAGCAACAATTTCATAAAGTTTAAGCGGAGTCGTAGAAAGAAGTTTTAACCAGTGACGTTGTCCAATAGAGAACAACGGGCCGCCTCTATCAAAAAGCAAATCTACAACGCGATGCTCTTGGCCTTTGATAGTGACCAAGCCATCCGCCAACAACCATTCCATGGAATTAACCCTAACGCCATCACTCATGTCTTTGGGCAGCCGCTGGATCAAGGCAAGCTCATCATCATTGAGGCTACCGAAAAAACCCGTCAAGAGCGTCTTATTCATTTCTCGCTCATATTTTTCGAACAGCCAATTTATTGCTCTGGAGCCGGCACCTAAGTGACTATTTGCCAACTTAGCTTCTTCAAGCTTTAAGCAGCACTGCTTATATTTTTTTCCACTGCCACAGAGACAAGGATCGTTACGTCCCAAATTCTTCATATTTATGTCTAATCCGCTTATTAAAAGAGGCTTTCATATTATCAAATAATGGCAACTAAACATCAGAATTAAATTAATATTGAATATCCTGTTAAAATACCCTATTAAATTTATGAGAGTGTGATGACAAAATCAGAATTAATCAGTGTGCTTAATAAAAAGTTACCTGACATTGAGTTTTATACTATTGAGGCCGCTGTAAATTGCATGCTAATGCATATGTCAACGACTCTGGAAGAAGGCGGCAGAATTGAAATACGAGATTTTGGCAGTTTTGATTTACATCGTAGACCTCCGCGTCTTGCACGTAATCCCAAAACAGGTGAATCGGTGAACTTACCCTCAAAAACAGCGGTACACTTTAAGCCAGGTATGCAAATGCGAAATCGCGTAAATGCGTCGCGTAACAAGTGCGATATTGTTGAGTAACTTAGCAAAGGTTAAGGGTAAAGATTCTCTTCTCCCTTTGAAAAAAGGGCTTTCAACTTAAGGCGGTTAATCCGTTCGTGGCGAGCACTTTGATAGGCTCTCAAGAAACAGCCTTGGTAACGCCTTGCCCCGATAAGGGACTTACTTTATTCGGGGCGAACGGTTAAGCCTAGCATCGACGCAGCCTTAAGCTACGACCGTTCGCCGCAATGCCACAATGATTCGCCGCAATGCTACGATGATTCGCTGTAATGCCACGACGGCTCGCCGCAACGCTGCGATAGTTCGCCGCAATGCCACGACGGCTCGCCGCAATGCTACGATGATTCGCTGCAATGCCACGATGGTTCGCCGCAATGCTGCGATAGTTCGCCGCAATGCTACGATGATTCGCTGCAATGCCACGATGGTTCGCTGCAATGCCACGACGGCTCGCCGCAATGCGCTTGGTGCTAAAAATAAAATTGAGCTTAAAGGCTTCCGCCTTAAGAACAGTAGAATCTTTAGTTTTTCAAAGATCATTAAAAGTAGAATGTAATGTACTTTATAGATACCCGACCTTTTGCATACATTGCCTTACTATTGGCATTAACGACCGTGAACGTTGCTCATGGCGCTATCTTTGAATGGAGCAACAACGAAATTCAATATTTATATGGTAACGGTTATCGCAAGCCCAATAATCCTAACCAAATCAGTCAGTCTACCATTACTATCACGCATGCCGACCGTTGGTCGCTGGGGCGTAATTTCTTTTTCATGGATACTTATATCAGTGATGCGGGCCAATCACCTCAAACCACAGTTTATGGTGAGGCATACAGCTATCTAACCTTGGGTAAAATACTGGGCAAAGATCTATCACTGGGTCTCTTTAAAGATATCAATGCCGTAACAGGGTTTAATGCGGGCGAAACCATTAATAGCACTAGGAGTAGCTCTCGTATTTTTTTATATGGGCTCAGTTTAGAATTCAAGCTCCCCGGTTTTAAATTATTCAACTTAGATGTACTACAACATGATCAGTTTGAAACGCTGCCCAATGGCAACTCGTGGCAGTTCACACCCATTTGGATATTTCCTTTTAGCATTGCTGGAACAAAATGGAGCTTAGAGGGCTTCACTGATTTTATTGGCAAAAAGAACCCTGGCTACGCATTTAATATACTGGCTCAACCGCAGTTACGCTTAGATATAGGCGACTTATTGGGCAAAAGCGGACATTTTTATGCTGGCTTAGAATATCAATATTGGCACAATAAATATGGTATTCAAGGCTTAAACGAAAACTTACCACAAGCACTGCTATTGTTCAAATATTGAGTTTATGGCTGGAATTAACAGGCTACCAACTTAAGGCCGAGCAGATGCTAGGCTTAACCGTTTACCCTGAGCTTGTTGAAGGGTCAGCGCTTAAGCCGCTCATGATTCGACAAGGCTCTCCTGAGCGCAGGTGAAGAACTCACCATGAAAGACTTAACCTCAAACTGTCCCACCTTACGTTGGTAGCCACATTTTTGAAACAAACATGTTGTAAGCGACATTCGTCGAATTTATATTCAAGACTGTCGCGACAATAATAGGTAAATACACCCACTTTCGACCCTACAAAATTAATTGAAACAGATGATATTAATAAGGATCAGTAAGATTATTGACGACTTAAAGACGTTGAGTAAATTTAACACTCAGCTAATACCTATCATCATTATGGCTGTTGCCTACTTTATAGCCGGAAAATTCGGCCATGCCTTAGCGATATCCTTGGGCTATTATGCTTCACCTATTTGGCCTCCTGCTGGCATTGCCTTGGCTGGTATTTTAATGTACGGAAAGCGCGTTTGGCCCGGTATCTTGCTAGGCGCATTTCTGATTAATGGCTTTAACCCTATCACGGCAAGCTTCAGTTCAGCAAACTTCAATTCATTATTAACAACACTAGTCATCAGCAGCGGCGCGACGTTGCAAGCTCTAGCCGGTGCCTATACGGTTAAGCGCTATGCTGGCTTTCCAAACGCACTGACGCGCGAAAAGGAAATCTTATGGTTTCTGTTATATGGTGGCATGTTAAGCACATTAATCAATTCAACGTTATCTATATCCATGTTGGTTGCTACTGGGCAAGTACCACTGGCAAATGCCCTAACCAATTGGCTAACTTGGTGGTCTGGAGATGCCTTAGGGGTGATCATTTTTACCCCACTCGCTTTTGCTTGGCAGCTATACAACACCGATGATTGGCGACATCGACGACTAGCGATAACGCTACCGATACTGTCGATGCTTGTACTAACGGTAGCCGCTGTTATTTATGAAACACAATCTAGCAATGAACGCATCCAATTGGAGTTCGACCAACAAGTTGAAGATCTCAATCATTCACTAAAAACAGGATTTGCTAAGTATGTCCATACTTTATACACGCTGCAAAGTTACTATGCGGCCTCAATGGACGTTGGTAACGAAGAATTTAGTCGCTTTACCCACTTATTATTGGCCGATACTAAAGGCATACAAGCCTTAGAATGGGCACCGATCATTAAGGCTTCTGAGCGCGAGACTTTCGAAAAAAGACTTCAACATCAGAGCAAAGCAAACTTTCAAATCACTGAACGAGACGCGCTTAAAACCATGGTGCGCGCTAAAAATCGCCCCATTTATGTACCTATTACGTTTCTTGAACCTTACCAAGGCAATGAGCCGGCCTTAGGTTATGACTTTTACTCCAATCAAGAACGACAAGATGCCCTGAATAAAGCGACCATCACCGGTGAGCTTGCCATAACGTCTCCGGTTGAACTGGTACAGGAAAAAGCTAAGCAAGCAGGTGTAGTGGCTTTTATGCCCATTTACCATAACGGTCTTCCTGTGCAATCGCAGCAAGAAAAGCAGCTCGCTATTTCCGGCTATGCCGTTGGCATCTTTAGGGTTCAGGACATGGTTAGTGCGATATTAAACCATAAAAGTAACAAAGGATTAGCTTATCGCTTGATCGATAGCTTCGCACCGCTAGCCGAACAATTATTATATAGCAGTGATGAGCCCTTTCCTGAGCCGCTAGTCATACAGGAAAAAACTTGGTTCAGCGCAAAAAAAACCTTAAGCAGTCGCCTTGACCTACCCTTCGGCGGTCGAATTTGGCAATTTGAAGTCGTCCCTAATCAGAACTATTTTGCCAGCCATCGTTCTGGCCTTGCTTCACTGATTATGTTTACAGGACTGCTATTCACCTGTGCTATCACCCTAATTGCACTATTGGTCTCGGGGCGTTCTCGACGATTACAGCAATTGGTGGGCCAACGTACCCAAGAACTTGAGCAGCAATATAACCTTACCTATGCGGCATTAACAGAAAAAGAACAACTCCATGAGCGCTTAAACTTAATACTCGACCCGACAT
>Ga0214214_100459_pt1 | contig 6534 bp, 6 predicted proteins | sample TroBogypolimnion_3_FD_153052 | JGI IMG/M metagenome (GOLD analysis project Ga0214214, IMG submission 153052) | Freshwater microbial communities from Trout Bog Lake, WI - 07JUN2007 hypolimnion | ecosystem: Environmental > Aquatic > Freshwater > Lake > Hypolimnion/Profundal zone | place: Trout Bog... | reverse complement strand
CCCAACAATGTAGTAAAGGCTGCTAATAACGCGACAGAAATCATGACCACCGCCGTCTTCTTACCTGATGCGTCCATGATTGAATCAGATTTGTTTTTATCAATTGTGAGCAAAAGTAGCCAGTATTTAATAATAATAATTTATGAAAGCACGTAGATACGGTAATATTGCCCCCATATGCTCAATCCTTATTTCCAAATAAACATTATTACTTCAAAAAATCCCCCATTTAAATTGCTCTTTAATGTACTACAATTTTTTTCTATATCCGATTGAACATTGGGAATTGTTGCACGTCCAAACTCACCTCATCTCTTTCATGTCCAATATAATCTTCAATATTAGATATCAAGCGGACTTTAGACCCTTCAAATGACAGCCTATTTATTTCATTATTTATAATGATTTTCATTTTCTATGCAAGTTGCCTCATCACAACAAACCATCTATTTGAACATGATAAATTCAAGACACAAAGTTGAGCATTCGCCCAAATTTCCGCAAATCCATTTCCATTGTAATTGAACATTTCCATGTATGCGGTGGGTCATTCCGGTTCATTTGAGCTATCCCACACCTCTGGAGACTCGGTTGTTGAATAAATATTTACATAAAGGTGAGGAATTCAGGCACATTTACCACTCCAAGTTCAGTGACTGCTCATTTCTTTGGAACTCCATCCCCAGTTGAATTGAGAGTTTCTATGTGTCCCCCTGACCATTCCCAATCTTTTGAGCCATGCAAGACTTCGGGGGAGTTTATAGTTTTGATGGTATTCAATCGTAGATGAGAATCACTTCACCTCTACAAAAATCGCATTCATCGGTGGAGGAAATCGCGAGTGATCATTTTCATGCCGGGAATTTTGGTTCTACTTGACCCCCCATTCATTCCTCACTCCTGATGCCACTGAATTCATGTAGAGGATTAATATTGGCTGAGAAAATTCTACAAATGTGCATAAATATGGACGTCCCCAAAATTGGCTTGACCTTGAGGGTGCATCATCAATAACTCTTTTCAGACCAAAAACAAGGTTTCTGCCTACTCCCCTATTCATTCCTGATCTCTGATGCCCCTGAACTCGTTTGGAAATTGGTTATTGGTCAAGTTCACAATGATAATTCTCAAGACAACCGACCCCAAAAGCCACCAAAAATTCTGAATTCCATTTTCTTTTTGCTTTCCATAAACTATGCAATTAAAAAGAATAGAAAAGAATCTGCAAATTTGATGAAATAGAAGAGTATTGACTTGCCCCTTCCTGAACTTGGAATTTCATTGTCAAATATTGAGACCAGACCCTCCAATTTTTTCCCAAACATAATATAATTCATCTAGAATATCAAATATCAATGTCCGTCAAAGTTCTAATACACAACAATAGAGGATTTGATGCGTTTCAACCATTTGCGGCCGAGGGGCAGGCTACGGCGCGGAAAACCCCACGATCCCCGGAACGGTGAAACCAGGCATTCTGCGTGGACGCGGAAGGCCGTTATGAAGCAGTTAACTCTGTTCCTAATTGCTATATTTTTCGTCCCGTTGGCGAAGCCTCTGAGAAATTGCTTTTTGTATTCAAAAATAGATATATTTCAATTGCATCATGTAATTTCACTGAATATGTGAATGAATCTTTGTTGTATTGAATGCGGTCTTAAATCTGTAGCATTGAATACTTGACGGCAAATTTCGTCCATGTTTTCATTTGTTGTGGCTGAAATAATAATTTTATCACGAAGCCACTTGTATCTATAATTTCCAAATACTGATGACCACCACATAATATTGTATATCCATATGAAAAAATCATGAACGATATATTGTATATTCATGAACGATATATTGTATATTCATGAACGATATAAAATCATTTGCCAGTGTCATGAAAAATTATATATGCAAGATATTCGGACATTGGGTTTTGGTTGAAAAAAAGAGAAAGAGAGTGTCAGGGGCTTCAATTGACGTGGTACTTATTCTTCGTCTTTTCTGGTCCAGAAAAGTTTTATTTCGGGGTGCTGCGCGCTTCTTCTATGCGTTTCACAAGACCGGGTCTTTCCGGGCGCGAAGCGCCATATACGACTCTTTATAAGAAACTTATTCTTTCTTATAAAAAACCATTAATGTGAACTTACAATTCTCTAATAATAATCTTGACAGAAATCTTGGCAAACTTTGTTACTAATATGGAACAGTCTCGGAATTGAGATTTATTTTAATATGTTCACATAAAGCGTAAAAGGATTGTTTTTCATTGTCACCAAATGAATTATTATTATCCATTATTTTGAACATAACGTATATAAACAATTGGTTGACCTTTGGAACCGTTAATGTCTTTAACGTATCTGGTATAATATCCCAGTTTTTTGTATTCAACATATTTTCCACCATTAGAATTTTTTCGTCATTGTAGTCAATATAATGTGGATTTATTATTGTTTCACCATTTTTATTAGTAATAGTTTTAGGGTTTCTTTGTGATATATTATCAAATGTTTGAGAATTTGTGTCGTCGCTCATAAATAAAATATATATTAGTTTTTGAAGTCTTGAAAAATCGGGTTTTTCCGGTCCTTTATTATGTATTGAATTGTTATGTTTATGTTACAGTTAGGTTCAAATATTTGGATATATTATTTGAACCAAATAATAAAAATATGTTTTTAATTTGTTTTAGATTTAGAATTCCGCTTGCGATATGATGAATTTGTGTTCCAATTTGTGTGATATTCACTGTCAAAATCATATTTGAGTGAGTGAGAAACTCTCTTTATTTTGCGCGCAAATTATTATTACGAAATTGCAAATGATTTTTGATGGTATGGTACAAAAGGCGGTTATGAGCAGATAGAGCGCCGCGCCTGCTAGCCAAGGGTCGTACGGTTCAATTTCCAGGGTGGGGCGGGGGCGTAGCCCCATATGCGACTCTATTCAGATAATGGAATTGGATTTGTGTTTACTCCGGGGTGCTTCCACGAATATGAATTCATCGTCATTACATCTCTTCTATGTTTTACGTACATAAGTAACCGCTCTATTCTATCCAGCCTTGATTCAACTGCAGTCATTGTTGAATCCATTTTACTAATGGCTTTTTCCACACTTGTCATTCTTGAATCCATTGTTCTGATGGCTGTTTCCACACTTGTTATTCTTGAATCCATTGTAGTAATGGCTTTTTCCATACTTGTCATTCTTGAATCCATTCTTGTAACGATATAATTTGCAGTACGTTTTATTTTCGTTTCAAAAACGCATTGTGGAAATGAACTGATAAGAATTAATTGTTTCCCGCAGCCTACACCCTTCTGAAAGTGCGAACCTGCACGTTCGCACTTTGATTAAATAATTTTGGGCGGTTTCGTGCGTTCAATGTAACTATACTCAATACTATACAATATTATCTAGCAATGAGTAGTTCAAGCACGATGGAAACAAGAATGGTAGAAATGGAAACAAGACTGGGACGAATTGAACAATCGCTCATGTATGTTAATCAACTTAAACAGAGAGACGAAGACAATTTGAATTATTCACGGATAACACGCGCATCAGACCAAACCACTAAAAACTTTCAATCTTTTGTACACAGGTCTATGTCTAACAAAGAACTGATTACGGAATATCGGAAACGTGTGAAATCATCGGGGTCCACATTGACGAATGATGCTGCTTTTGAATATTTAGAGAACCATCACCCTCTCATGATGCCCCAAAAAAAGAGTGCTGTACTCTATTGGGACAAATTTCCTAGAGCTTTTAGTCAGCAACAAGATGCGGTCGTGGACGATTTTATGCAGTGTTACAAGAGGTATGGAGAATGTATGTGGGTGCCTTGTGACACACCTATTCAAAGAGTTGTTTTATCTGGAAAGAATATTGATGTAGTTTTGGTTCAAGATTTTGATGGAAATCCTTTGATTATTGTTTGGGATGGGAATGTCCATGAACTTTCAGAAACTGTTCTTTCGGAAGCGCTACTTTTCGTAAGTCTGTAACAGATGAAGTGCCGACATGTCAGGCGTTGATATGAAACTTTATTACCATTACGCAGTTTGTCGTTAACAATAGACTTGTCGCCGAATCTGATGATGGATAATATAGCAGCAATGTACGATGCATTATACTGTAGTGTAAATAAAAGACGCATACTTATTTGAAGGATATGCATAGTTTTCGTCTTGGTAGAATTCTTGGCCAACACCAAACTCATTTGCAAATATGATTTGTTCACAATTGATCTTGTAGTTCAGTTCATCAGTAAATATGCAACCCTGGTGCATTTGTAACACACATACGGTATAGTATGACTGAAATGTATAAATCATGCCATCATATTTGTACAAAACGACAGTGTGTCCGTCAAACTTTCCTATGAAACGAACTATCAAAGCAATGCGACTCGTATCATTTTTCCATTTCTCAAGTACATCCGTCCACTTTGTTACGTTGAACGTGAGAAATTCATTGTTATACACATGATTAGAACCAGTATTACAATAAACCCAATCTTTGTGCATGTTTCCAAGAATAGTCGCCCAACAAGCTCTTGCGTTCAAATCGCACCGAGTAGTATCGTCCTTCCAGTAATAACCCATCCAACAAGTAACTGATTTCGCAATATCAATCGGTATTCTATGTTGAATCAAATGTTCATGCTGCACAGGCTTCATATCTATGTCCTGTATATTCAGTTGGAAACCTACGGTTAGCATTTCAAGTAGTAGATTACGTTTGTTCTCAATTACCTTATTTCGTTCGTTTGCGAGATCAAACATTTGTTTCAGTGTTTTGAAATCATTGTCAAGCCGTGTAAGAACTTCTTTTACATTTTTCAATTCTTCTTGCGTACTCTTCAATTCTTCTTGCATACTCTTCAATTCTTCTTGCGTACTCTTCAATTCTTCTTGCGTACTCTTCAATTCTTCTTGCATACTCTTCAATTCTTCTTGCGTACTCTTCATATCTACTTGCAATAATAATACTAAATATAATTATATCACTGTTGGCGTCCTAAATGAAAAAGGGTGTTAAAGGAAACATTATAAATCTGTATTATGTTGAACACTGAATGCAGCAATTGCTTTGAAAACGATGTCGTAATTGCAGAATTAAAGAGAAGGATAGATTCCTTGTTTACGCGACAAATGGTAAAAGATAGAATGTTTTTTGTATTACGACAATTGCTGACGAATCATCCACGTATCTTTGCGAATTCTCAGACACTAGACGAACCACCGATACAAGACGAGCCGCTTCGCCAAGAAATGAACCCTGAAATGGCATCAGAATTAGTAATTCACTGGATTACTTATTACATCTCGGGGAGCAAACAAAATTGCGATATAAATGCTAGAGCGTGTTGGGCTACCTTGTGTGGGAATTTAAATCGCAGATGGGTATTTGCGGCAACAATTGTAGACCCTGAATTCAATAAAGCATCGCTTTGTGAATGGTCTGCCGCGCGAGAGAATTGGTTAATAGATCCAACACAATCAATTATGTTTGTTAGATTTATTGATTCTAGTTCTTCTGATGGGATAAATGGACATTCTGTTGTGAGTTACAAATACAAGGATAAAATATGGACATTTCAAGCATTTTGCGACGTGTGCATTTTAAGATTATTGGATTTTGATATATTTGGAACACGAGACGGTTCCCTTATTAAAAATCTTATGAATAATGAACCGTTAAAGTCATGCAATTTTTATTTATGCGGAGTGGACGAATGCAATGATAAACATACGGTGTATGCAAATAAATGCAGATACTTGACAAGATAAAGAAATCATAATTAGACTTTCTAGATAGAAGTATTCATTATCTTACTAATAGTTTGAGTCAATTTATCATCTCACAACAATGCTTTCTGAATATTTACTTGAGACAAGTTCAGTAGCATATTCCCACCAGGGGCAAGTGTAAATACGGATGCATTCAATTGGGGTACCATTTTTCTCTTTCAATCTTTCGTGGTTTGGGAACGCATTACCCGAGGTGTTTCGTAAAATATTCGTCCAATTCAAATGTAGCTCTTTATTTTTTGAAGCAAGTGAACAATACGAAAAAAACTGATGACAGTCGTATAATTCTTGTGGTGTGTCAAAATAAAAAACTGCATTTATTCCTAATACGATATATTGGGGTGAAACTACATATTTTGGTTGCTTTATAAATTCGGTTAGGCACTTGAAAGATGTGGCGATATTTGTCATTGTCTTGTATTTATTCCTATAATTAGTTACATTTGATACACAACGATTCGTTATATACTTGTCAAAAAATATTTCAATTTGTATATTTAACCCTCTATTGCGTAATGATTCAAGTATGCGAATTTCGGTTTCTGATTGACCACAGCACATGAAAATAATAATATGTGAATGTGATTTATCATCTACAAGTTTATCCAACACATACTCTGAAATATCATCTATATTATCCATATCTATGTTTAATGAATCATTAAATTCATCACTTGGTACACGAATCATAAATATGAATAAAAATATCTCTTTATGTTGT
>Ga0214214_100449_pt1 | contig 6667 bp, 6 predicted proteins | sample TroBogypolimnion_3_FD_153052 | JGI IMG/M metagenome (GOLD analysis project Ga0214214, IMG submission 153052) | Freshwater microbial communities from Trout Bog Lake, WI - 07JUN2007 hypolimnion | ecosystem: Environmental > Aquatic > Freshwater > Lake > Hypolimnion/Profundal zone | place: Trout Bog... | reverse complement strand
CGATTGGCTCCATTCTGTTTAAATAGACGACCCGTTTCACCCTTATCATCACAGAGCGCCAGCAGAAATAATTCTGAGGCAATAAATTGGTCGCCCCGTTTTTGGGCTTCCTTTTCAGTGAGGTTAAGCAACGCGTTTAAATCACGGGATACGCTTATTTCACCGCCTGTACCTTCCACTTGAGACAAGCGCGTTAGCGCAACGCCCAAGGCTTGCTTGAGCGCGCCCACTTGAACGTCCGCGCGGGTTAATAACGAGGTCGTAGAGCCATCCGCCTGAGACAGGAGTGCGGTCAGCATATGCTGCGGTTCAATAAAACCATTATCAGCCCCCAATGCCAACGATTGAGCATCCGCCAAGGCTTCTTGAAACCGGCTGGTCATTTTGTCTATGCGCATGATTTGCTATCCTTTAAAGTTCTTCTTAAATCACCTAATTGCATCGCCAATAGTATTTGTTACGACTTATATGGGGTCTTGTATAAGCAATTCAAGCGCCAAAGGGGCTTCATCCGTTATACTCTCGCCGATGAATACTCAATCCAATCTTGCTGTGAAAAATACCCTGCCTTTGCGTGCATTCACTCTATTCCAACGACTGGTTGGGCCCATGCTGATCCTAACCCTTACAGGCTGTGTCTCGGTGCCCGCAGATCGCGCCTCTGCGCGCGTGGACCCTTTAGAAAGTTATAACCGTACTATGTTTGCGGTGAATGACAAAATTGATACCAACGTATTAGTACCAGTGGCCAAAGGGTACAACGCCGTAACCCCGGACTTTGTTCGTACCGGTATTACCAATTTTTTTAGCAATATCTCAGATGTTGTTGTTTTTGTTAATGATTTTCTACAAGGAAAACCAAGGCAAGGGGCCCAAGATGGCGCCCGCTTTGTGATAAACACCACCGTAGGACTGCTTGGATTCATAGACGTAGCCACCGCGGTCGACCTGCCCAAGCACCGAGAAGATTTTGGACAAACCTTAGCAGTATGGGGTTGGGAAAACAGCGCTTATTTGGTAGTGCCGTTACTAGGGCCCTATACGGTCCGGGATGTGTGGGGAGAGGTTGTGGACACACCCCTGGGCCTGTATACCAACCTGCATACCACCAACACCCATATCGCAGAGATTTACGGAGTTGAAACCCTTAACCTGCGTGCCAATCGCTTGGTGACCAGCAATGTCATGGAAGCTGCCGCCATAGACCGCTATAGTTTTGTGCGCGACGCTTTCTTGCAGCGGCGCCGCAACATGATCTACGACGGTAATCCGCCACCCCTACCGGACGACCAATAGCGGTTAGGGGTTAGTTAGGGGTTAGTTAGGGGTCAGACCCCATGCGGGGTCTGACCCCTAACTAACCCCTAACTAACCCCAAAAAAGAACCTTATTTCACCAAAGGTTGCTTAAAACCAAACGTCTTAATGGTAAAGCCTTCGCGGAAATAGAACTTATGGGCCTGCTCTCGTGCGGTGCCCGACTCCAACTCAATGCTCACACAACCGCGCGCCAACCCTTCCTGCTTAACAAAATCCATCAACGCCTTGCCCACGCCTTTAGAGCGGGTATTGGGATCGGCCACCAAATCTTCATTGGTGATCTTCTTGCCGGTCATGGTATTGGTGGTAACGCGAAAGGTCACTACGCCACACAATTCATCACCCTCCATGGCCACTGCCATTTCAGCACCGGTAGCGAATACTTCTTTCATACGGACTAGATAGTTTTCAGGTATTTGTGGGCGCAGGTGGCGATGAATGGGTTCGGCGCGAACCAATAGTGCTTCGTTAATAACAAGACCTTTCTCATCGGTAACTCGAACAATTTCCATAATGCGTCCTCTGTAGATAAATAGTAAATAGGGGTCAGACCCCATATGGGGTCTGACCCCTAAAAAAAATTAAAGATAACGCTGAATAAGTGCACCAATAGCGCTACGGTCTGCGGAAACCTTGTAAGGCGCCTCGCTTTGCGAAATCGCAGTGTCGGGATCTTTTAAGCCATGACCTGTCAGCGTGGCCACAATGGTGCCGCCGGGTTTAATTTTGCCGCGCGCAAGATCCTTTATTAAACCCGCCAAGGACGTGGCCGAAGAGGGTTCGCAAAAAATTCCTTCTGATTGTGCCAGTAATTTTTGCGCTGCCAAAATTTCAGCATCGGTGCATTCATCAAACCAACCACCCGATTCTTTTACCGCGGCCCACGCCAGATTCCAAGACATGGGGTTGCCAATGCGGATGGCGGTGGCAATGGTGTCGGGGTTTGCCACTGGACCGCCGCGCATAAACGGGGCTGAACCTGCGGCCTGATAACCCAACATTATGGGGCGATGCGTGGCAGTGGCTTTGCCATGATACGGACATTGGCCCTTGCATAACCCGCAAGCATCCGTTTGTTGACATACGGACTCGCTATACCCCATCCAGTGAGCGCTGATATTGCCCGCATTGCCCACTGGCAACACGTGATAATCAGGAGCATCACCCAAGGCGTCAATCACTTCAAAAGCAATGGTTTTTTGCCCTTGCAGCCGATAAGGATTTACAGAATTCACCAAAGCCACAGGCATTTCACTGGCAATTTCTTGCACCAAGCGCATGCCATCATCAAAATTTCCTTCAATTTGAATAACCACAGAACCATGCATCATGGCTTGCGCTAATTTACCTAAGGCAATTTTGCCCTCGGGGATCAATACAAAACAAGTAATGCCAGCCCGTGCGGCGTAGGCTGCGGCAGAGGCCGACGTATTGCCGGTGGAAGCGCAGATAATGGCCCGTGAGCCCGCTTCAACCGCCTTGGTCACGGCCATGGTCATGCCGCGATCTTTAAAAGAACCGGTGGGGTTTAGCCCTTCAAACTTTGCCAAAATGCGTCCGTCGTAACCCAATTGTTTGGGTAAATTAACCAGTTCAATCAAGGGCGTATTGCCTTCATTTAAAGAAATGATGGGCGTACTGGCAGTGACCGGCAAGCGATCGTGGTAACGGTGAATTAAACCTTGGTAATGGGCCATAACAATCCTTTAGGAGGTGCCAAGCGATTCCAAACGAATGCGGGTAATAGCACCTGCAATACTGTCCAGCGCTTCAATTTTAACAATTGCTTGATCAATTTGTTTTTCTATCGTGCGATGGGTCAGCATAATCACATCCACGCGTTCTTCCCCGGCTGCGGGCTCACGTTGCAGCATGGCTTCAATGGAGATGCCCAAATCCGCCAAAATGCGGGTGATATCCGCCAAAACGCCAGGGCGATCAAAGGCACGCATGCGCAAGTAGTAAGAGGTTTCCACCTCCGCTACTGGCAGAATAGGGTCATTGCGCAGTTGATCAGGTTGGAAAGCCAAATGGGGCACGCGGTTGCCGGGGTCCGAGGTGGCCATGCGGGTAATGTCCACCAAATCGGCGATCACGGAAGACCCGGTGGGCTCAGCGCCCGCACCGGCACCGTAATAGAGGGTTTGACCTGCCGCATCAGCCTTCACCAACACCGCATTCATCACGCCATCTACATTTGCGATTAACCGTTTCTCCGGAATCAACGTGGGATGCACGCGCAACTCAATGCCTTTGGGCGTGCGGCGCGTTATACCCAGCAACTTAATGCGATAGCCAAACTCTTCTGCGTAGGCAATGTCTTGTGCCGTGAGTTTGGAAATTCCTTCGGTGTATACCCGATCAAATTGCATCGGAATGCCAAAGGCAATGGAGGCCATAATGGTGAGTTTATGGGCTGCATCAATGCCTTCAATATCAAAGGTGGGGTCAGATTCTGCATAACCCAAGGCTTGAGCCTCGGCTAAAACATCATTAAAGTCTCGGCCTTTATCGCGCATTTCGGTCAAAATGAAATTGCCGGTGCCGTTAATAATACCGGCTAACCATTCAATTTGATTACCACTTAAACCTTCACGTATAGCTTTAATAATAGGAATACCACCGGCAACAGCCGCTTCGAAAGCGACAATAACGCCTTTTTCACTGGCTTTGGCAAAGATTTCATTACCGTGTAAAGCAATTAGTGATTTATTCGCTGTGACGACATGCTTACCATTACTGATAGCTTTTAAAACCAAATCTTTAACTAGACCTGCTCCACCGATTAACTCCACAACGATATCAATATCTGGATCGTTAATGATGTCCATAGGGTCGGTGCTTAAGATAATACCTTGGGTATCACAAATACGTTGCTTATCTAAGTCTTTGACTGAAGCACGGGTAATGGTGATTTCTCTACCCGCGCGTCTAGCGATTTCTGTCGCATTGCGCTTTAGTACATTAACGGTACCACCGCCCACTGTACCCAATCCTAATACACCTACTTTTACCGGTTTCAATTCAAGCTCCAGTTAAACATTATTCATCTTTTATTGTAGGTCGGGTTAGCGATAGCGTAACCCGACCTACGTAACTTCTTAAGTCGTCAAGCCATCTTTTTTCATCATCAGACGAATACCACGAACAGCTTGGCGGGTACGATGCTCATTTTCAATTAAGCCAAAACGCACATGATCATCGCCGTACTGACCGAAACCTACACCGGGAGCCACAGCCACTTTGGCTTCTAATAACAGTTTCTTAGAAAACTCTAACGAGCCCATTGCTAAATAAGCATCGGGGATTTTCGCCCAAACAAACATAGTTGCTTTGGGTTTTACAACCGGCCAGCCTGCGGCATTTAAACCCTCACACAGCACGTCGCGTCTTTTTTTATACATCTCGGCAATTTCAGTCACGCATTCTTGCGGACCTTCTAATGCGGCAATCGCGGCAATTTGTATGGGCGCAAAAGTGCCATAATCCAGATAAGATTTAATTCTTGCTAAAGCCGAGACTAACTCTTTATTACCACACATAAAACCGACACGCCAGCCAGGCATGTTATAGCTTTTAGACATGGAGAAAAATTCAACTGCGATATCTTTAGCACCTTCTACTTGAAGTATAGACGGCGCTTTATAGCCATCAAAAACAATATCAGCATAAGCAATATCCTGAACTACCCAGATATTATGCTCTTTAGCAACAGCAATAATTTTCTCAAAGAAATCAAGCTCCACACATTCGGTAGTCGGATTTCCTGGGAAATTAAGAATGAGCATTTTGGGCTTAGGCCAAGAATCAACGATCGCTTTTTGCAACTCTTCAAAAAAGTCACCACCCGGAGTCATAGGCACATGGCGAAGATCAGCACCAGCAATCACGACACCATAAGGATGTATAGGATAAGCAGGATTAGGCACCAGCACCACATCACCCGGGCCTAGTGTCGCCAAGGCTAAATGCGCTAAACCTTCTTTAGAACCGATGGTGACTATGGCTTCCGTTTCAGGATCTAAGTCCACATCATAACGGGTTTTATACCAGTCACAGATTGCTTTTCTTAATCTAGGAATACCCTTAGAAACTGAATATCGATGGGTATCAGGACGCTGAACGGCCTCTATCAATTTATCAACAATATGTTGCGGCGTAGGTTGATCGGGATTACCCATACCAAAATCAATAATATCCTCTCCCGCCGCACGAGCTTTGGCTTTCAACTCATTAACTATGTTAAATACGTAGGGAGGTAAACGATTTATTCTTTGAAATTCTTGCATTAACAGCTCTTAAGCAACCCAAGTATGAGTAAGATTAAAAAAATAGCTCCTCAAAAAACACTTAGGTTATGAGAAGTCACAACAAAACAGAGTAAATTACTGATGTAATCAGCTTCTGTCAAATAATAGCGACGATTTTACTATTAATTGACTGACATTAAAATCAACAGTTGATTTAATCAATGCGCCAATGCCAATACTCTAGCCACTCTTAGCAGGTCTTCATGAGTATCTACGCCAGCCTCTGGCGTTTTATCGATGACTTTGACTAAGATCGCTTCACCCTGCCAAAGTATTCTCAATTGTTCCAATGCTTCGACCGACTCCAGTGCCGAGGCAGGCCATGAACAATAGCGATTTAAAAAACTCACCCTATAAGCATATAAACCAATATGCCGAAGATAAGGCACACTTCCTGACGGCGTTCTATCTACCTGATCGAAAACGCCTCTTTCCCACGGAATAGGCGCACGACTAAAGTACAACGCATAACTGGCCTGATTCAAAACGACCTTAACCGCATTAGGATTAAATATTTCTTCTGAAGAAAGCATTTTAGCCGCCAAAGTAGCAATACCCGCTAGCTTTTGACTGGCTAAAGCGAGTGCAACCTCTCGTATAGATTCGGGAGGAATTAAGGGCTCATCACCTTGCAAATTAACAATAATGTCATCTTCAGACCAACCACAAAGCTTTGCCACCTCAGCAATTCTTTCTGTGCCACTTTGATGATCAACTCGTGTCATCACAGCTTTTATACCTAAATCAGAGACAGCTTGAAAGATACGCTGATCATCCGTTGCAACGACGATTTCTTCAGCATTTGCTTCTTTAGCGCGTTCACACACATGAACAATCATTGGTTTTCCCGCTATCTCTAATAAAGGTTTGCCAGGTAATCGGCTTGAACTATATCGAGCAGGAATAACGACTTTAAAACGCTGGCTCATTGATATAAAGCGTCTACTTCTTCACTGCTTAACTGACGCGCTTCATCTTCTATCATAACGGGAATGTCATCGCGAACAGGGAAAGCTAAACGATCAGCTCTGCATAACA
>Ga0214214_100434_pt1 | contig 6867 bp, 7 predicted proteins | sample TroBogypolimnion_3_FD_153052 | JGI IMG/M metagenome (GOLD analysis project Ga0214214, IMG submission 153052) | Freshwater microbial communities from Trout Bog Lake, WI - 07JUN2007 hypolimnion | ecosystem: Environmental > Aquatic > Freshwater > Lake > Hypolimnion/Profundal zone | place: Trout Bog... | reverse complement strand
TGGCCAGGACACCCCGATCTGTTTGCACAATCGCAAAGCGGAAATGCCTCCTTTGTCGGATGCGGACAGATAAATGGCCCAAAACCATTTTACGAGGGGTATCTTCGTGGCATGGAACAGAGTTCCTGCAGTAACAGATACCTGATGTTTGCACGAAGAACATTGGTAGAGTTTTCGGGTCATTATCATGGTAAAATTTTACGAACCGCATTTGGGACACTGAAATCCTTGAGACCAACGAACTTTCGCCAGTATTTTTGTACAAGCCTTTTCGGTTCCGAATTTTTTCTGCCACTCAATAAGAGAAATAGTCGGCATTTTCATTGTAAGACCTCCTTTAAAGCAATAACTTGATCTTACATGAAAATATAATCATTCAACTGAGTCTCATTATATGGCACGTCTGTAAATTTCCACGGTCATATCCACCCGCTGCAACACGCATGAGCCAGATATCCCGCTCACGGTCAATGGTCCAACTGTATGGTGAATTGGATGATGTCCTTCCTTTTCTCTTATATTCAGGATGTTGCCTTAACCAAATCTCATTGATGTTGTATTTCTTGATGTCTTCCTCTGACACGTATTCATTCACGAATGCCATGCTGTTTCTCCCTTGGAATTAATCCCTGGAGCCTTCGTTTGTTAGAATTTAAAGGAGACAACTGTTGTGCCTGGTGCCTGCTCGCGTACGCCATCATACCCAAAAACGGTCAACGCTTCCTTAAACACCTGCAGAATTTCCGGCCAGTCATGATGGCTGGTTGGATGTAGAGAAAAAGGTGAAAACCCCCACACAATGCGATATGGCTGTTCTTTGAAGCCATCGGACCCCTCACCTGGTTTGACAAGCCAAAAGTTGAGGAACTCCCCCTTCCAGAAGAGGTCCCATATCGACAAATTTCCCCTGTCATATCCACCTCTAGCAACACGCATGAGCCAGATATCCCGCTCACGGTCAATGGTCCAACTGTATGGTGAATTGGATGATGTCCTCCCTTTTCTCTTATATTCAGGATGTTGCCTTAACCAAATCTCATTGATGTTGTATTTCTTGATGTCTTCCTCTGACACGTATTCATTAACAAATGCCATGCTGTTCCTCTTTGGGATGAATTGCCAATCGTTTTACAGTGGAAGAAGCTCTGTTCAATGAACTTCCAGCGTAATCGCGACACGTCAAAGTATCCAGTATTAAATTAATTCAGCAGTACGTCCACGTGAGGGACGTGTAAAAGTGAGAATTGAGAATAAGAACAGGACGAAGCTAACGATATAGCTGTTGATAATTTTGAGGAATTATTGGAGTCTAAAAATGAGGACCGAGTGAATATCTCCTAAAGCTAAATGCTTTCCGTTGGGACTTACCGCGAGACTCCCCTGGTGGTCCATTGCCCCCCTGAACTGGGATAATAATTTTCCGGTGGCTCTATCTACTACGCTGTTTTTGATTGGAGCATGCCCTCCGTATCTAAAAGATGCCCCTTTCAGGTAAAGCAACAGGCCATCAGGGCTAAATCCCATACCAAATGCTCCTGGCGCGGCATCACTTTCATCTTCAGCATGATAGGTGTCAATTTTAAGCGTAACTCCATCAATAATTTTCCCCGCATCCAAAAAGATTTGATTTGTCACGAAATTTGTTAGTAGCCCAGACCCAACCGGAAAGGCATACGTAAACGGAGATTTAGGATCATTTGTTGGCTTTGCCGGGAACCACACTGCTTTTGTTGATTCCTTACCAGTTGGGTCCAGTAATCGGACGGCGATGTCTTTCATTTGAGAGATTGTTCTTCCATCTATCTCTTTACCTAAAGTTTCTCTGCTTACATGGACCCCGACCAAAATTTTATCCTCTGCAGTCCACGCTGCCGTTTCAACTGCAAACCCATCGACATAGATCTTCTGCAGTGCCCAAGTGCTGGTGTCATAGACATGGATAGTTGACGGTTGACCAATCGGGCCAACGATGGTCAGCATCTTGCTTCCATCCTTATTAAGTCGAGCGGCTCGCCCAATAGCAGGGTTATCAGGCAAGTCTTCCCCTGTCATCGGGTCCCATTGTCGTTTTGCTCCGAACGAAATGACTTTACCGTCTCGGCTCCAGAGAAGGTCGTGATCCCGTAAATCACCATAGTCAAACGGACAATGGATGTGTGATTGCTTTCGATCTAGAAGCATATCCCAGACCACAATGTCGGTTTTCATGTGAGTGGGATTATCGACAATTGCCAGAAAGCGGCCATCAGGACTGAATGTCATTTTTTTTACCGCTGATGTTACTGGCCCAAGGTCGCTTAAATCAATGGTCTTTTCCAATTTCGGCTCAGGGACATGATGACCACCTGCAGCTTGATTGCCTTCAGAATTTTGTGCAGTGCTTGAGGTTGTTGCCATAGTCAGGATTCCGAGTTGGGGCTGTATCTTTCTGGGCGCTGCCTCTGATGCCGGAGCATGGGACGGGCGCCGAATTGCGCCAGCCCCTTGGCTACAACCATGGTGGGCGGGTTGGTGTTGAGCCAGGCCCTCACGCTCTTTACGAGGCCTGTTCTTTATCTCTATCTGGATCGCGCCCATGTCTGGTCGCGACATCGCCGCATCGGCACACACCCTGCCTCAACGGTACCTCAGGAGAGGTCTCTCTGGGGTTGGCGCTCGTAACAGTATCAGTGATGAGTAGGGCGCACCGTTCACCAGCCTATTTGAGCCATGCTCCCTCTTTTTTATTGATTATCCGGCAAGTGCAGCCAGCACCGCTGCGGCCACCGCATCCTGATCGGATTGGCCGAGGTAGGGATGCATGGGCAGGCTGATAACCCGCTGGGCCAGCTGCTCGGTAACCGGATAATGCAGGTGCTCCTGATGCATGGCCGGTTGCTGGTTCAAGGGGATCGGGTAATGGACCGCGGTGGGGATATTTTTTTCGGCCAGGGCCTTCTGCACCTTTTCCCGGTCACTGACCTGAATGGTATACTGGGCGTAGACGCTGGTATTTCCGGGCGCGATATAGGGGGTGATAATGCCGTCTGCGGCCAGAAGTTCCGAGTAGCGTTTGCCTACGGCGCTGCGTTTTTCAATCTCTCCTGCGAAGAGGTCCAGTTTGGACAACAGCACCGCCGCCTGGATGGTGTCCAGCCTCCCGTTGATTCCTATCCTGGCATGATGATAGCGTTTGTCCTGCCCATGGTTGCCGAGTTCGCGCATGACCTTGGCCAGCTCGTCATCATTGGTGAAGCAGGCTCCGCCATCGCCGTAGCCTCCCAGGGGCTTGGACGGGAAAAAGGATGTGCAGCCGATAGTCGTCAGGGAGCACGATCTTCTGCCTTTGCTGGTTGCCCCGAAACTCTGCGCGCCGTCTTCAATGACCGGGAGATTGTGTTTCGCGGCAATTGCATTGATGGCGTCGCAGTCACAACACTGACCGTAGAGGCTTACCGGAATGATGGCCTTTGTTCTTGGGGTGATGGCCGCTTCGATGAGAGCCGGATCGAGATTATAGGTCTTGGGATCGACATCGGCAAAAACGGGGGTTGCGCCCAGCAGCGCGATGGTCTCACCGGTAGCGATAAAGGTGAAAGGGGTGGTGATGACTTCATCCCCCGGGCCTATGCCCAGAGCCATCATTGCAACAAGCAGGGCGTCGGTTCCGGAGGATAGGCCGATGCAATGTTTCGTTCCCGTGAATGCGGCCAGTCTGCCTTCCAGTTCTTTAACCTCTGGACCTAAGATATACTGGCCGTGTTCCAGCACTTTTTTGATCCGGGCATTGATGTCAGCTTCAATTTCTTTGTATTGGGATTTCAGGTCGATAAAGTTCATAATTATCCTGTCGATATGAGTCTGTAATGGACAACGGCGCGTCGGGTGCAGGCCTTTGCGCCCTGGCCGCTACGGGCAGAACTCTGCCCCGGAAAGGCATTCTATCCGCAAACGGCGCTTTGTTCCACAGGTAAAAGATACTTTGCATCCGCGCGGCGAATTTAGTTTTTCATCTCAGGGCAAGATGGTTCTGTACGGTGCCACGCTCTCCGTAAGGATGCCGTTGGTTTTCTCTGTGCCGCCGCGCCTCTGGCACGGGATCCGTGGCCGCCTCTGCCTGAGATATCGGAAAATGCTTTGCATTATATCATAAAATACGCTAGGTTGCCATATCTTGAAGATGGATGGCCTGTCACCATCCTCCGTTTTTCTGCCGCGGCCTGAACGGCTGGCAGGCCTTGTCCCGGTGTCCCTGATGCAGGACGCTGCGCCGGCGGAAATGCCTGTTGCTGTTATCCTTTTCTCAATCTCCGACGGTTTGCGGCATCAAAACAGGATGGCCGCAAACGCGAGCCGGTTCCCAGCGTCCATGGGGGCCTTGATTGTCCCTCCTCTGCCAGATGTGGGTGTTTCATGAAGAGAACAATGATTGCCTCAGCTTTTATCCTCGCTGTGCTTTGCTGTGCCGGGGTTTTGTCTGCTGCATCAGATTCCGGTCTGATGCAGGCTGCTCCTGATACGCTGCTGAAAATATCCCAGCCCGCGCCCGGCTATTCTCCCTTCTTCACCTCGCTCAACGAGGTCTACGACACTCTGGAAGATGCCGTTTTCCTTCATATTGACCGTGCTGGTTTTACGAAAGCGCTCGTGTTCTTTCTGGCCTGTTGCGCAGGGTATGCGGCCTTCAGGAAGTATCGTGCGCCGGAATTGCGGGGCGAGTGGATGCTTGATGTCGCGTCTCTGGAAAAACAATGGGTTGAAGCTGGAGGATCGCCGGACTCGATCGGGGTCATTAAGCAGCAGTTGCGCTACGGGCGAATGACCTATCGTGTTTCACGGGGGAAAATCACCATCGCCGGCCACGGCAGGAGTGTCAGTTTTCCCTATGAAACACTGTCCGTAATCGGCGATATCACCACCGGTCTTTTGGATGAGAGGATGGTGATCATCGTGTGGACGCCCCCTAAGAAGGCTGGCCGCATTATCTCTATTCGAAGGGCCAGCGAACGCGAGATATTCAGCTCGGGTGAAGGATCGGCGCACTCGTAGCGAGGCGTTATGAACCGGGAATTTTTCGATTTGAGTCCTCTATCTGTCTGTTCTCCCCCTTTCTTTCTTGCGCTTGCTGCGCAGGATGTGTAAAGAAAGAGGGTTGATGTGACGGTCGTCGTTTTTTCACAGTCAGAGAGAAGGCATGGGCTTTACACCGGTTATTGGGAAATCCATCAAGAAACAGCTGGAGGATCGGGAGGAGAGGATTCTCTCCCCGTACGCCATGCTCAGCAAGAACTCCCGGGGGCGCCGCATCCCCGAGGATGAACAGGAAAACGATATCCGGCTGGCCTTTCAGCGGGACCGAGACCGCATCACCCATTCCAAGACCTTTCGTCGACTGAAACATAAGACCCAGGTCTTTCTTGCCCCCACCGGCGATCATTACCGCACCCGGCTCACCCATGTCCTTGAGGTGTCCCAGATCGCCCGGACCATCACCTCGGCCCTCTGTCTGAACGAGGCGCTGACCGAGGCCATCGCCCTGGGGCACGATCTGGGCCACACGCCCTTCGGGCATGCGGGGGAGGCAACCTTGAATGAGCTGCATCCGGGCGGTTTCAGGCATTATGTGCACAGCCTGCGGGTGGTCGACTTCCTGGAAAACGACGGCAAGGGACTCAATCTCTCCTTTGAGGTGAGAAACGGCATCGTCCGGCATTCCAAGGGCCGCAACGACATTCTGCCCAAGGATTCATCCGAAATGGCCGTGACCCTGGAAGGCCAGATCGTCCGGGTCGCCGACATCATCGCCTATGTGAATCATGACATGGATGACGCATTCCGGGCCGGGATCCTGAAGGAGTCGGATCTCCCCGGCGCCATCAGGAAGGTCATCGGCGACCGGCACTCCCGGAGGATCAGCTCCATGGTACGCGATCTGATCGTTGAAACCCTGGCGGCAGACGACGGCGGCCTGCATATCAGTCCGCAGATGCTGGAGGCCATCACCAACCTCCGCGCCTTCCTCTATGAAAACGTCTACCGGTATCACCGGGTGCATAACGAGTTCGAAAAGGCCCAGCGGATAATCCGGGATCTGTATGCCTACTTTCTTGAAAACGGGCTGGTAAAACGGCAGGGGATCTTCTGGGAGTGTCTGCACAATACAAAGGACTGGCCTGATGAAAAGACGGCGCACCGGAGGGTCTGCGATTTCATCGCGGGGATGACAGACAGGTATGCCCTGGGGATCTACGAGCACATATTCCTTCCAAAACCCTGGTCTGTCCGGTAGCCTGGCTCATAAAACTCTTGAATTCCAAAGCTGTCATAGGGTAGTGTCTGTCCGAATTCGGAGATGCAGGCTGTATGCAGGCTTGTCCGCCTGAACGGTTTCCTCGTGAAATTGCAGGCAAAATACCTGACAATATCGGCTATTTGTAATAAAGACTGTGAAGAAAGAACGATGAAGACACCGGAAATGAACGACGAGAATCTGTTGAGTAAAGGCTACGTCTTTGCCGAAGTGGAAGAAAAATGGCTGCGGCGCTGGCAGGAAGAGGGCTGTTTCCAGGCGAAGATGGAGGCCGGCCGGCCGGCCTTTTCCATCGTGATCCCGCCGCCCAACGTGACGGGGGTCCTGCATGTGGGGCATGCCCTCAACAACACCATGCAGGATGTGCTGACCCGCTACCACCGCATGTGCGGCGACAACACCCTCTGGGTGCCGGGGACCGACCATGCCGGTATCGCCACTCAGAATGTGGTGGAGAAACAGCTGGCCGCAGAAGGAAAGAGCCGTCACGACCTGGGCCGGGAGGCCTTTGTCGACAGGGTCTGGCAGTGGCGGGAGGAGAAGGGCGGCACCATCATCGACCAGCTCAAGCGCCTGGG
>Ga0214214_100426_pt1 | contig 6986 bp, 7 predicted proteins | sample TroBogypolimnion_3_FD_153052 | JGI IMG/M metagenome (GOLD analysis project Ga0214214, IMG submission 153052) | Freshwater microbial communities from Trout Bog Lake, WI - 07JUN2007 hypolimnion | ecosystem: Environmental > Aquatic > Freshwater > Lake > Hypolimnion/Profundal zone | place: Trout Bog... | reverse complement strand
GAGATACTTTCTTTTGCTCCGCCAAAAGAAAGTATCCAAAGAAAAGGCGGCTCGATTGCAGCTCGATCTGTGCTCCTCGGTTTTGTCGGGGGTCGGTAGAGAGCGCGTCCTGCCCTCCTATCGACGCGCAGCATCCATGCCGCGCCCCTTCGGGCTAATCCCAACAAAACCTGCGGTGCTCGGCGCGACAAACGAGACTAAAGCTACGTTACTGCGTAACATCAGTTACTATTTGCTTTATATATCACCACACCTACACGATCTATATGCTCAATTAATAGCCGATTCTTTAAATCGTGGTAATTTTGCAAATCAATTAAATAAGGAATGTTCGACTCATCAAAATCCAGCAGCATTCTGGCAATGGCAAAACGATCGATATTGTGTCCAAACACAACCAAATCAATATCGCTACGCTCATGAAAGGTAGCCTTTGCCCTTGAACCATAGAGTTTGACTTGCTCAACGGCAGGATAATTTGCAAACACCTGATTGATGGCTAACAAGGTTTTGGCGTCAATTCCAGTATCCATCAAGGGATGTTTATTTCCATTAATAATGCCAGATACCATTCATCCAACAAAGGCAGATAATGATCGCGAATGGCTTGGATGACGTCTTCAAATTTTGCAAAATCATAGGTATGACTCATTAAATTACGATCACCTATCATATTTAGCCAGGTTTCTGGATCGTTAATGTACTTTGCTGCGTAAGCTTGTCTGATGACCGCTTTGGGTGATATTTGGTCTAAGAGTATGCCGTCATTTTCCATCTTATCTTTCAAGACTTTCCATGCCAATTCAAAGGTATATTCAAAACGCTGAATAATACCCTCTTTCTCTAGCTGACTCAGTTGGGCAGGGTCTTGCTCTATCGCTGCACGCAATAATAAAAATGCCCGCGTAAAATTGGCAAATCGTTGTTGCCAGCGGATATCTTGGCCTGTTTGTTCGTGTGCTTTTGTCATAATTATTTAAACCAATTAAGTGACAGAATTAACTTAAGCTCTGCTTAGGTTAATGCTAGGCATGAGCTACCAAATGTCGGGGTACGCTAACTCGGCCTACTTCCCATCAAAAGCCTGCGTACTTTTGCTTATCTCTGCCCTGCCAATAAGCCAAGGCCAATTCATGTGCTTGTTGCTGACTATCAGCTTTGCCTAAGAGCTTAAGTGCTACTGCTGCAGTGCCGATGATAGAACTTTCGGCAAACTCGTCTTCAACTTGGCCTTGCCAGATTAACGCGAGTTGCTTAGGATCAAGCTCTTCGTCTTTAACATGGCGGCGGGCAAATAATGCCGGCCAGTTTTCATCTAATAGTTCACCGTTATGTACACTTTGCACCAGACAGTCCATATCAGGATTACGTTCAGTTTCACCGCCCTCACCTTTTAATACGGCAGCATGGGGCTGCTGTAATAAAGCAGCGGCTTGCTGATGTACAGGTCTATAACCGGGATGAAAGATGCCTTGAATGCTGTAGTCGGCATTAAAGGGGTTTAATAAGCGCACCAAGGTATGCACAGGCGAACGTAAACCTAATAGCGGCCGCAGTTCTATAATGTCATGCAAGATCGGGCAAAAGTGCTCTAAGGATAAATAACTAAAATGCTGATGCTGCAACTGCAGTTTAGTTTGTCCTATCGAAATTGAATAGTGCAGACCTAAGTATTTCAATACATCTTGGGTATACACTCGATCGGCACTAGGGCCTGTGGCACCATGCATAAAGACCTTGATGCCATTGTCTGCTAATAACAGCGCCGACAATAAAAACCAAGGCAAATGTCGACGCTTTCCGGCATACGATGACCAATCTAAATCGACTAGCGCCTTGTCAGCAAAAAGATTACAGGCGGCTCGCCCTGCTAACACAAAGCCTGCCAGTTCTTCTGGCGTTTCTTCTTTAATGCGCATCAGCATTAAAAAAGCACCTAATTGCACGGGCAGTACCTTGCCCGCTAAGATCATGCTCATGGCACGATAGGCTTCATCTTGCGTCAGTGATCTGGAACCTTTCTTACCTTTGCCTAAGATGCGGATAAACTCTGCGAAACCATGCTCAGTTTGCCCTGTTTGCTCATGATGCGTAAAAGTCATAAGGTAAATCTGATGTAATGATCAATTAACAAGGCCGCAAACAGCACTGTGATATAGATTATCGAATAAACAAAGGTTTTCATCGCGGTTTTATTATCTTTATTACGCATCATGAGTATGGCGTAATAAATAAAACCAAAATCTAGCAATAAAGCTGATGCCCCATAAATTAAGCCGCTCATGCCGGTTAAATAAGGCAATAGCGTCACTAACAGCAATAAGATGGTATAGAGCAATATTTGTAACCTAGTAAATTCCACGCCATGAGTCACTGGCAACATGGGAATATTTACTTTGGCATATTCTTCACGTCTGGCAATAGCCAAAGCCCAGAAATGGGGCGGTGTCCACACGAAGACTATCAAAGCTAATAATAAGCCATAAGCGCTGACGTCTCCGGTCATGGCACACCAGCCTAATAAAGGCGGCGTGGCACCAAATAAGCCGCCAATGACTATATTCTGTGGCGTAGCTCTTTTAAGATAAAGCGTATAAATGATAGCGTAACCGAATAAGGATAAGAAGGTGAGTATCGCAGTTAAGGTGTTCACCAAAAATACCAAAATCAGCATCGCACTCACACCTAATACTAAGGCAAAGCTCAGCACATTGGTTGCGCTTAAGTCACCCATAGGTAAAGGGCGCTTTTCGGTTCTAGCCATTTGCGCATCGGCTTTTCTATCAATAAAATGATTAATCGCCGCGGCTGACGAGGCTGCCAGTCCGATACCGATCAGACCGTAAGCAAAAGGCTCAAGAGCTGGCATGCCCGGTACGGCTAATAACATACCGACCACGGCGGTAAAAAGCATTTCTGCAACCACATTGGGTTTACAGAGTGTGAGGTAGTTCTTCCATGAAAGCACAGAGGATTTGCTAGGCATTGTTTAATAAGTTCCAACTTTTAATTTATTGTATAGAATACCGTGAACTATGGCTTATTGAAATAGACCAACGCGCTTACCATCATGAAAGAGGCTTTATGAATCATCGCTTACTATGTACCGCTTTACTCTGTTTACCCGCACTCACCTGCCAGGCCGAAACAAAAATAACTGAACACACCTTGGCTAATGGCTTAAAAATTTTAGTAAAAGAAGATCATAGGTCACCGATAGCCGTGACCCAAGTCTGGTATAAAGTGGGCTCCAGTTATGAGCCCGGCGGCATTACCGGTGTCTCGCACATGTTGGAACACATGATGTTTAAAGGCACAGACAAACATGCCGCAGGCGAGTTTTCACGCATCATTGCCGAAAACGGCGGCGATGAAAACGCCTTTACCGGACAAGATTACACGGCGTATTTTCAAACGATGGAAGCTTCTAGACTGGCCGTTAGTTTTGAACTAGAAGCCGATAGAATGCGCAACCTACACTTACTGCCTGAAGAGTTAAAAAAAGAACTGCAAGTGGTTACCGAAGAACGCAGAATGCGTACTGATGATAATCCACAAGCTAAAATGCAAGAGCAGTTTATGTCGGTGGCTTATTCAAATAGTGGTTACAAGCATCCTATCATCGGCTGGCCGTCTGATATAGCTAATTACACGGTAGAAGATTTACAAGCGTGGTATCAACGCTGGTATGCGCCTAATAATGCCACCCTAGTCGTGGTCGGTGATGTACAACCTGCTGCGGTTTTTGAACTAGCCGAACACTATTTTGGCAAACTGAAAACCAGTGATATTAAAGCCTTAAAACCACAGATTGAAATCGAACAGTTGGGCGTACGTAAGATAACAGTAAAAGTACCAGCAAAACTGCCATCGGTGGTCATGGGTTATAAAGTTCCGGTATTAAAAACCGCAGCTAATGAAGAAGAAGCCTATGCTTTGGAAGTGCTGGCCGGTGTCTTAGATGGCGGCAACAGCGCACGTTTATCGTCTGGCCTAGTGCGTGGCAAACAAATAGCGGTTTCTGCCGGTGCTGGCTATGAAATGGGTACCCGACTATCGGGTTTATTTGAGCTAGAAGCAACACCTGCCGAAGGAAAAAGTGTAGCCGACTTGGAAGTCGCCCTAAAGGCAGAAGTTAAAAAACTACAACAAAGCTTAATTAGCCCTGATGAATTACAACGCATTAAAGCCCAAGTGTTAGCCAGCGACATTTACCAGCGCGATTCTAATTTTTATCAGGCCATGCAAATAGGTACACTAGAAACCGTGGGCTTAGGTTGGCAAAAAATGGATGAATATGTGCCTAAGATCAATCAAGTGACGGCGGAACAAGTGCAAAAAGTAGCCCAAAAATATCTCATTGAAGATCATTTAAGTATTGCTTACCTAGAACCACAAATCATTACTACCAGCACTGCAAAAAAGGAAGCTCACTAATGCGTATTCGTCTTTTAAAATCAGTAGGTTTAGATACTAACATAGCCTATCTATTAGCTTTTGCGTTGCTGGTAACGAGTCAGTCCACGATCGCTGCCGCAAAAATCGAGCACTGGCAATCTACGCAAGGCAGCCCTGTTTATTATGTGCACACTGAAGGCCTACCTATGGTCGATATACAGTTGGTATTTGATGCAGGGAGTGCGCGTGATAAGGAAAAATTCGGTTTAGCCTCCTTAACTGCTGGGCTTTTAGACACGGGTGCCGGCTCATGGAATGCCGATGAGATTGCCCAACGCTTTGAAAGTGTGGGTGCAAAATTTAGCGCTGGCAGCTCTATTGATATGGCCACGGTATCTTTACGTACTTTGACCGACAAACCCCTATTTGATAAAGCCTTGGACACGATGCAAGTCATCTTGGCTAAACCCGCTTTTAAAGAGGCTGATTTTAAACGCGAAAAAAATCTCACCTTAGCCGGATTAAAGCAACAAGAAGAATCGCCAGGCGCATTAGCTAGCATCGCCTTTTACAGTACTCTGTATGGCACGCATCCTTATGCTCATCCTGACTCAGGTCTCCTAAAAACAGTGGCTGCGCTTAAAAGCGCTGATCTACGTCATTTTTATCAGGAATATTATGTGACTGCTAATGCCATGGTCGTGATCGTCGGTGACTTATCTAAAGAACAAGCAGAGCTTGCCGCAGAGAAGTTGCTTTCTGGCTTACCGCTAGGAAAAAAACCAGAACCGCTACCTGAAGTGACTATGCCAGTGACTGCGAGCTTACAGCATACGCAGTTTCCCTCAACACAAACCCATGTATTAGTTGGTTTGCCTGGTACTTACCGTAAAGATCCTGATTATTTTGATCTTTATGTCGGCAATCATATTTTGGGCGGCAGTGGTTTGGTTTCTAAACTGTTTAATGACATCCGAGAAAAACGCGGCTTGGTTTATGGCGTATCCAGTGCTTTTGTGCCCATGAAAAAACCGGGGCCGTTTCTTATCAGCTTACAGACGCGTAATGATCAAACCACTGAAGCCTTACAAGTGCTGAATAAAACCTTGGCGGATTATATTGCGCAAGGCCCTAGCGAAGACGAACTGGTTGCCGCTAAAAAGAATATTACCGGCGGCTTTGCCATGCGTTTTGATACCAACAAGAAACTGGCCAGCTATGTTGCTATGATCGGCTTTTATGATATGCCCTTAGATTACCTAGATACTTTCCAAACAAAAGTAGGCGCCGTAACCGTTGCATCCATCACCGATGCACTTAAACGCCACGTCAATCTAGCCTTATTACAAACCATTACCGTAGGTAAATCAGAATAGATGTCCAATAAACTTAGAATCATCGGTGGCGACTGGCGTAGTCGTTGCATCAGCTTTATCGATACACCGGGCTTAAGACCAACGCCCGCCAGAGTCCGTGAAACCGTCTTTAATTGGCTACGCAACGATATTATTGGCAGCCGTTGCCTGGATTTATATGCGGGTAGCGGTGCTTTAGGTTTTGAAGCAGCGTCTAGGGAAGCTAAGTCTGTCGTTCAAGTAGAAAACAATAGTTTGGCCTGCAAAGCGTTGAAAGACAATGCTGCCACCTTAAACGCTAGCCAGATAAAAATGGTACAAGCCAATGTACTTCAGTATCTAGGAGGTGACGCTCAAGAGTTTGATGTGGTGTTTATTGATCCACCTTTCGCAATGGATCTAGTCATACAGACCTGTTTATTACTGGAAGCAAAAAGCTGGCTAAGCAAGCATGCAAAAATCTATGTAGAAACAGAAAGTACGCTAACTTTAACCGGTATGCCTGAAAACTGGCGGCTATTAAAAAGTAAAGTGGCGGGGGAAGTGGGTTACCACTTGTTTGAGCGGTAGTTATACTTCGAGCCATGTAGAGGGTGGTCCAACGTACACGACTATATTTTTATTATTGCGCTTACAACTTGTGACTACCTACTTAAAACTGGACAGTTTAGTTTAGCTTAACCGTTCACTTTTAGACAAGGCTCTCCTAAGCGCAGACAAAAGGCGAAAGGTTAAGGGCGAAAATTAAGCCTAGTATTTGTCCCTGCTTAAGTTGCTAGTCTCTTAGACTTAATCCTTCGCCCTGAGCCTTTCGTCTGTGCTCAAGCTGTCCAGTCTTAAGTTGCTAGCCCTAATTGTTAATCTGGTTCAGCCAATATCGTGCGGATAGTTTCAATTGTCATCATCAATGTCATCGATTGCAACGGTGATACAACAAATCCTCTCGAAATATAGAACTGCTTTGCTTGGTCTGTCAGCGCATGGACCAATATGGCGATTACTCCAGCATTACCAGCAACATTAACCGCTCGTAGCATCGCATCGCGCAGCAGAGCTTGTCCTATGCCGCTGTTGTGATAGCGTTTATCGATAGCTAAGCGACCAAGAAGAAGGACTGGCAATGGGTCTGGCATATTTCGTCGCATACTCTTAGGTGCGGACTCATGACTAATCGCACCCGCTGACAGACTGTAGTAACCGATCACTGTCGCACTGGAACAAACTACAAAACAA
>Ga0214214_100423_pt1 | contig 7019 bp, 1 predicted proteins | sample TroBogypolimnion_3_FD_153052 | JGI IMG/M metagenome (GOLD analysis project Ga0214214, IMG submission 153052) | Freshwater microbial communities from Trout Bog Lake, WI - 07JUN2007 hypolimnion | ecosystem: Environmental > Aquatic > Freshwater > Lake > Hypolimnion/Profundal zone | place: Trout Bog... | reverse complement strand
TAGAACCCCTGAGGGGGGCCCCAGGAGAGCCGGCGAAAACGCCCGAAGGCGCCAGACCAGCCCCCCCTGTACGGGTCGTTAGACCCAGCCTTGGTACTAGTCAGGGACATAGCATTAGACAATAGAGTTTTCCACCTCCACATGCCACTGGGACAGCGACAAGATAAGAGGCAGGGGTTGTGAGTTGGGGGGCAGCAATAACGGCACTGGATACTACCAAGACGGCAGTAGGTGCCCTACTGTGACTGCTACCCACGCCTCCCTACAGCTGGGACCCAATGATGGTCACACAAATCTGCGGAGTCGGCGTCTTCAGTAATTATTCATCACTGGCAACTGAATCAGACTCCTCGTCCGAATCAGGTTCATGGGCACCGCGCTTGGCCCGCAGCGCAATCTTCCTTGCTGCAAATACCGGCTGCATCCGTAGATCGGCTGCAGTACGTTTTGGACACACAACACTCCCAGCGAGTCTGAGGCCCTTGATTGCAAACCAACACCACTTGTCTGCAAGAGGACGTAGTGAATCCGAAGTCAGCACTGTAGCATCAAATAACTTGCCAACTGCAAGCGGCAGTCGAAGCTGCTCTTGTGATGCGTTAGTTAGTGCAGAGTCCGTGTGTCGTGGTGGGGCAACAACTTTGGCAGGAAATGGCAAGGCGAGTAGCAACATATATTGCAACCACTTTCCTGGCATACAATCCCAGTTGTAGTCACGCATGTTCAAGCGAACACTAAAAGCAGCTGTAATGATGTCTTGGTGGTCAATACCGGCTTCTCTAGTGTCAGCAAGACTATCGCCGTTGGACATCGTGGCCGCCTCTATAAGACCGCAGATCTCACCGAGAAAGCCATCTTGGATCATCCCACGGAGCTGGATCATTCTCAGATCATGGACGGTGGCGGAACATTCAAAAAGAACATGCCACAAATCATAACCAGGTCCGTTCATGTGATTGCAACACAAGTGACATGTTTTCCCGTCAAAAGCGATCGCCTTTGCAGCCCCACTAGGTTTGTGGATCTGGCCCTTAACTTTTGGGCCAGCCCGGAAGAGACTGGCAAAAGGGTAGTGATGCATTGCTGAGTTGCCCTGGCGGGCCTTGGAAATCATATATGTCGCCCCTGACTGGATGCGTGATAGCGCAACGATGGAACCAAAACCATGTGGGCCACGGCAACTGAGGGGGGTTAATTTGGGAGTCTTACCCGCCTCAAGCCCGTTAAGGCGCATTGGCCAGTGCAGTGCGAGGGAATGACGCTTTCCATTAGAAGGGGGCCGATCCATGAATGAACAACAAGTTGCAACAGCGTCCTTTCGCATGTCAGATATCCAGCGGTCAGATTCGCCTATGCGAGCTACTGCAGATGCATATGGAGAGACCTCCCATCGTTCCTCTGGCGGCAGCAACCATTGTTGGTCAGCGTGTTTCCGCACAAGCGTTGCTGTGATATTGTTTGTAACAGAAGTCCACGGCAAGAGAAGTGAATGGCAACAGGCTGGAGTGGCCACCGTACCTCTAGGAGTAAACTGCTTCACAAATTGCGCTTCCACTTTCATAATATCAAACATGCGACAGGCAACTGGTACCAACAAAGCCGCATTACGCATGGGATGCAACTCCAAAGATAGCGCAAAACGGATTCGGTGCATCGTAACGTCTCCAAGCACATCACCCAGACCAGCCTCAGCCATGACATATGAGTAGTCAGAATTAGGATGCAGCCGGGTAATTTGTTGGGCCGCTTTCTTCCGCACAGCATCAAGGCGAATAAGCTTTTTGTCTGACTTATTGCGCATTGAAGTGAGCAAAGGGACAATATTTGCTGTAGCAGAGAGTGCTAATGTCCGCAACAACTGAATTTTTTGTCCAAGCGGGAATGCACGAACTAATCTGTGATAAGGAAGCAACTGTTGGATCGCTACCAGAGTCTTGGATTCTACTCGAGCAAACGCATCGTCGTCAATGAGATCAGAGCGAAACATATAACCCAGGTATTTATAACAAACAGTCCAAGGGATCGTTGTAGGATTGCTGCCATCTCTATGCTTAATAAGCAACGGCAAATCAGTAGGAACAGGAGGAAGAGGTCGAGCCTCAAAGGGCAATGGCCTGCGAGTTTGACAGCCACGGATAATGCCATTAATTAGACGTTGTCCTGGACGGAGCTTAGGCAGATTGCATTTAGCTTCGTCAACTGTTGGGTCGTCAGCATCATCAGAGTCAGATTCCGAGTCGATGACAGTATTACGCCCGTCATCGTCATCATCAGAGGCAAGGATGCGGTCAGTAAAACTAGGACTACACACCTTAGCCGCAACGCCATCAAGCGTTTCTTGACTTCGCAGCTTAGGGTTCAGCTCACCAGTTTTGTCAGCGGCGCAGGCAACCTTTACAATCTCCGCATCGATAATCATGGCCTCAGTTTTACCACCTCCCACGCCAATAGTAAAGCCAAACTCCTCAGCCCACTCCTGTACAAGGTCAACTGCTTCAGCAGCAGCAGCTCGATTGGGGCAGATCAAAACGACATCATCAGCATAAGCCAATGCCAGCAACCATAACGGTGGCGGAAGAACAGCACTAGATTTGCTGTGCAAAGCGGCATCAGCTTTGACTTCAATACCCAATCGTTGAGCGTTTGAATTGACATAACGGAGCAATACTTCCATCACAAAGTTGAAAATGATTGGTGAAAGAACGCCACCTTGAGGTACACCCTTTTCCTGAGCAAATGGAGCAAGACATACGCCACCCATTGAAAGAGTAACTCTGGACTGGATGGCCCAAGATTTAAGAATGCCTGTGAAGATAGCGGGCACTCCCATCTTCTCCATCAGGTCCCACGCCATGTCTTGACTGACATTGTCGTAGGCCTTCTTGAAGTCGACGAAGACAAGCACCGTATTGCGATCTTGGCGAACACGGTGTCGCAGGGCTTCAAGTAATGTAAAAATGTGGTACTCGCATCCATGCATTACAATAAAGCCAACCTGTTCTGGGGAGATGACACCGTTTAAAATTGCCCAATGACTTAGCCGTGTACCTAGCACCAAGCCAAAGAGTTTAGCAAGAACGTTTGGAACACAGATGCCACGATATGAATCGGCATCATTGCGATCACCCTTGCCCTTATAGAGCACAGACATGGCCGCCTCAGCGAATTGAGGACACTCAGGTACCTCTCCCTTGTCGAGGAAACTATTGAAGATCTCTGCAAATGCTCTACAAACACGTTCACGATAGGGAAGTCGCTCCGCACGAGCCTCAGGACATGCCCATCGCAACGTCTCAGCAAAGACACCGTCTGGGCCTGCAGATTTTGATGTCCAAAGCCGTGGTCGGTGCTCAGGTTGCACTAAACGCGTGTCCCCTGGTCTAGCTGCAGCAATATGTGCTGCAAAGTGTGGACACAGCTTGCAATCTGGATCGCAACTTTGTCGAACGACTTTAGTGTGAGTGGGAAAGAGAACGTAATACACCTCTTCCCATGTTACCTTTGCCATTAGCAGCAAGCGTGATCGTTCGGAGCCAGTCGTGGGAATAAACGGTAAGAATTTGGCAGCTGTGCCATCATACTCAGTCATTTTCTTGAACAGCTTAGCAAAAAATTCCTGGAACTGCAGCCCTTGCGCTGCCGTGGCACCCGAGCTTTCATCAAACGACCCATCTGCTTGAGGAAGTACAGTGCGCATTGTGCGGAAGAATCGGTGAGGATTGTGACGCAACATATGCGCCAGTCGTCTAGCCTCGCTAGCGTAATAGACACGGGCAGATGTATTGAGGCTGCGTTTGATCCGGCTTGTAAGAGTTTTAACCTCTAAGGCTGCAGCCTTTTCACGCTCAGAATGTTCAGTTGCTTGTTCTGGCGTCCACTGGGTACCCTGTCTTCGTCCAAGCTGTTTCAGTGCTTGCATTCTGGCAAGAGTCTTACGTTTCTTAGCCAACTCAGACTTCAGATCTTTTGGTACCGCAACACCTGTCGCGACACGACGAAAAACGGTTGTTGGATTACGGCGACGGAGATCCTGGCGGCATTGGGCCTTGCGCCGACCCCTCAAGGTTTGCCGTGCCTCAAAATGCAACTGCTGTACCGCAACCAAACCTGTAGAAAGCGCTTTCATCGTCTGCTCACCGTCGGCAAGACCAATGCGCAAATGCGTCGCAGCATCAACTATGCACTTTTCCACATCAGGCGACATGTCGTGATACGCTTTATGCCCATATGGATGCGGTCGAAAAACCACATCTACGTCAACACGAACAGCTGGTTCCACTCCAGGATCCTCAACAGGTCCCCTTCCAGCTACATTTCCATAGGCAGGCAGTAATAGCGGCGATGTAATTACTACACCAATGGGTCTGTGGACCCCACCAGCAGTGCTATATGTCTCCCACGCAGGAGGCGGAAGCGCACATGCCGACCACCCAATAGGAATCACCTTTGGGCAGTATATCCCGTCAGGTGAAGCAAGACCCGAATGTGTTCTGCTTGTAAGCTCCTCACGGCATTGCCCCGACCTACCGTGAAGTGGACGAAGGCTAGTCCGAGAAATCCATTGTCGAGCTATCTCTGTCCGCGCATTCGCACCGTGCTTCACATCATCGTCACTACTACGGCCGAAACTTGATCCGAGGCGCCAGTTAAAATCACCTGGGGCCATGACGAAGCCGTATTTCTCCCATAAGCGACGGGATTCCAACTCAGCAGCAAACATGATATCGTCTGAGTAGTGCTTGTCACCTTTGTTGAGCCGAGAACCCAACGGAGGATTATAGAGCGCGACAACCGGTATTGGTCGAAAACGCTGCGCTACATCCTGATATATAAAACTAGCCATCCCCTTACGCAGTTCACTCTCCCTGCAAACTCGATTGTAACTGGGGTGCCACATCACTAGTATGCCTCCATATAAGGTCTTCTTATGAATGCCGTGTGAACGGCTCACATGGAGGACTTTCCATGCCTTGAAAGTGCGTTTAACTCGTATCATATCATGTAGCTGCGTATCAACCAGCACATAAATGGCCCGAGGCCCGTGGTCTGAAACAAATTGTATAAGGGCTCCTTCGATAAGATTATACCCATTTACATTCCAGACCCAGAGAGACGCAGCATCCTACTGCGGCGACAAAAGGGCAGAACCAGCATTATCAGAATTGCCGCCAACTGGCCCATCCATGGCACTAACTGCGTCACGAGCATTCGTTCGAATAGCAGATTGTATCACTTTTTTTACAGTCTCCACACCAGTGTTGTCAGGGATCGATTTTATAGCATTGATAATTGCGTGGCGCTGCGACATTGAAAACAATCCACCTGCCTTCTCTTCAATGCGCTCAGCATGAAAAGCAGTAGACCTCGTTAGTGACGGAGACAGCGCTAGCAGCATAGCACCAACACAAATCAGCAGCGGAAGCGAGTCCTGAAAATCGTCACGTTGGGAAAAGAATCTGCATGCAGTGTCAAATATCTTTAGAACAGACCCATTGTTTATCTTCCCAGAAACGTAAAGTGCACTCTCCAGTTTAGCAGAAATTGCTTGTTTCTGCGATAGGAAGTCATTGGAAGCGTCGCGAGTAATATCGTGTCCAATTACTGCCGTAGCAAAACCCATATTACTATGACAGAGAAACTCTGCCAGTTCGAGAGCTCGGTGCAAATCTCCAGATGGAGTGATGTTAGCACCACCACTGTAGCCATTGAGGTTCTCAGTGCGAGCAGCTTCAGTTGCAGCTGCAACAGCAGCAGCACGTTGCGCCTGCCTTCGTTCAACCTCCAATCTAGCGGCAGAGGAAGCTGCTAAAGCTAGCGCCAACTCTGCATCAGCCTTCACAGATGCAGCGATTACATCAGCTTCATCACTATCAGCAGCTTCATCAGAAGCATTTTTGGCAGCAGTAGCAGCGGCGGCGATAGCCTTTGCAGCAACCTCGGCTTCCACACGTTTTTGCTTCGCCTCAATAGCAATTGAAAGCGCAATCCGTGCACGTTTGATCTCATCATCATCATCATCATCATCATCGTCGCCACAAGGCCCACCAGTCCCCAACGAGGAAGAAGAAGCAGCTTTGGCGGCATCGTCTGCAGCGGCCTTTGCGTCCAACTTCTTTTGGCGAAGTGCGTCACGGGCCTTTGTGAGCTGCTCGTTAGCAAGACGTACTGTCTTAGCTGCCTCGATCACATCCGGGTCATCTTCATTTTCATCATCGGAGATTTCGATTTCAGTTGGAACCGAAGACTTTGCAGCCAAAGCTACTGCAGTCGTAAGTGCTTTTTTTGCAACAAATGTGTCCAAGAGCTCATCTGGAACTGTAAAAGGCATTCCAGAGCCTTTGGTCTGCTCAACAAGAGATCGTAGCGAAGCAGCAACGGTAAGGCGAATATCCTCTGGTGTTCGAAGTGCAGCAACCAGCATAGCAGAGACACCGGTCATCGCCTCAAAATGCCCTACTGAGTCTGCCATGATATCGCAACCAGCATTATGGAACACAGAGACCGCCACTTTTTCAGAAATGGGAGTAGAAGAATCTAAGCGAGGGCATCCAATGCGAGGAATGAACATTATGCGGGGGCACAATTGACGGCCGTCAGAGTTATTAGGAGCATCATTCCCATTGTGCAGCGCATAAACAGCAACACCATCAAGGCCAAGCAAGAACGCCCAAACAGCCAAATCAGACATATCACCAGCCATTTTGGGATTGTCAAGATATTCTTCGACACGATTAAAGATCGTGTCACCAGAAATAGTAGTCACCTTTCCACTCGGCTCACCCATGTCATCTCGAGCTGCCACAAGCGCAGCACGTTGATTACGGTCAAGCTTAGAAAAGAGAACGCAGAAAGGGCGATATACATTGTCGAAATATTTGGTTACATGGCGGCTTGACATTAGCGTACCACGAAGGGCAGATAAGACAGAAGCTCCAGTACAGTGATTGTTTTTACCCGACGTACTGATGATCCCCATGTTATTGGCTTTGAGAAAAATCTTTTTGGTGTATGCAACACCA
>Ga0214214_100406_pt1 | contig 7313 bp, 10 predicted proteins | sample TroBogypolimnion_3_FD_153052 | JGI IMG/M metagenome (GOLD analysis project Ga0214214, IMG submission 153052) | Freshwater microbial communities from Trout Bog Lake, WI - 07JUN2007 hypolimnion | ecosystem: Environmental > Aquatic > Freshwater > Lake > Hypolimnion/Profundal zone | place: Trout Bog... | reverse complement strand
AACTTAAAAAAAGAATCCCTGAGCCTGAATTACTAGAGATTCTTAAAAATATCGAAGAATATCAATCTGAAGAAGAAATTGTTGCAATGATTCAGTCACTTAAAGCGATTCTTATGAAACGACTATAGTCTTGAGCAGCCACTGTATATCTTGGCATTTTATTTTCCTTAAGGTTAATATTTTTGGTTAACCCGATAAATCCAATAACCCCTAAAGATCAATCTACACCCTATTACGACGTTCCATAAGATGGATGAGCTTTGGTCAACTGACTACCATACAATTGGGTTTTTTGAAGCCTTCTCATCGGCTTATCAGGCCTTTGGTCTGCCCAGCACGATTCGAACGTGCGACCTACGCCTTAGAAGCTGTAAAAATGAGCTAAAACAACTAGTTAAACAATGGGATCGAGGTGCTGGCTTTTGGTGTGGCATCAGCACCGAGATCTGTGGTGTTGGATGGAATTGGGTGGATATTGCTTGGTATTCAGAGGCGGTTGGATGGTCTGCGATGGAATTTGTCGGGTTAACCGACAAAACACAATATTAGCTCGAAGTCGCAACCGCGATAAAGTCTTTGATTTTCGAGTTTTAATTATCGTTCACTGAAATATCCCTAACAATCAGTCAAAAGGTGAGGCAGGTCTGGGATTGTTTGGCGCTCTACCTACTATATTGAATCTTTCTTTCAAATCACTTATAGGCTCATTTGCGTGGTCAAAAGGGTTAAAGCCGATCCAAAGATCGCGATTACAAGCCTTGCCGCGACGAATAGCATCTGCCACTCTCACAGGCCCCTCAGGGATCTCTAAATCATGGCCAATATACTGCTGACCTTTAATGACATGAATCAAGACCCCAGCTTGAAAAATACTAAGGTGTCCAAGAAATGCCATGGTGGCAGCTGGCGATGGGCTAGTTGCTGCAGCAAAGGCAAACACTTCAATCTCGCCTAAGCCATTGGTATCAAAATCCGTCAATAGATGAAGCCAGTCATGATGAGCCAATGCATGATTAACTCCACCAATTGCACCAGGAAATACAAAACCGCGTTTCTTATAAAACTCCCAAAGGCCTCTTCCCAAACTGCCACTTGGACAATTTTCCAAGCCTTCCCATCGATCAAGCTCAGCTTGATCTAACTCAACCGTCATTCCGAAAGCTCTTGTTCCATGGCGACTTAGTAACTCAGGTAATTGTTCTGCATTTAATTCATCACTACTACTCATCACGTTTCGCCAAAATTCATGATGCGCTCGTTGAATGGAGTTCCTTGCCATATCTCGCCCAACCACCAAGCGCTGATTATGAATACCTAGGCGATCTGCCCAAATATCAATCGACCTTACAAGTTCCACGGGAACAGGATTGCAAAGCATTTCAACAGTAATGAATAAATCAATTAATTCTTCACGTTTTTTTAAATTATGGACCGGACATATTGGAGGAAAAGACAGCATCTCTCCCGCAGGAAAAGCATCTATTACCTCAAGAATAGTAGCAGGAGGTAATGTTAAAAAATCACAGTCGTAATTTAATAACTCTTTAAAAATAACGGATAGAAACTTAGGAGGAAAGTCATTAGCCCAGCCATCTACCCGACAAGCTCCAACAATAGCGCCAGCAACAATGGGGGCGTCTTGGGGTTGAAGATATTTACAAAACATACTCTTCCTAAATTAATTCATGCAAACTAATAAAATTAAATGTTTAAGGACTCATTACCACTGGCCTAGCGCTGCGGCAAAGACGGTTTCTCAAAGTAAATTCCACCTAGATAGTAGTAAATGCGTCTTAAATGATATTCATGACTAAAAGATATTAAGCATACGTGTTATCACTAAACAAAATGAGTCGCATGAGCTTCACTAATTTGCGCTATTAGCTCAGGTGTCGCTTGTCCACTAGCCTGAGCCTCACTAATTGCAGTGAACCAATCCCCATTTATGCCGGGTATGCTCCATTCCAATAGCTGCCCAACTGATTGACTTGAATTCTTGAAAGTATGAACAAAACCTCTAGGGACAAAAGCTAATTCTCCTGGGTGAAGTTCACATTCTTCACCACCAAGTACAAGGCTATAAGTACCGCTTAAGACATAAAAATACTCATCCTGCATTGCATGCCAGTGTGGCCTTGGCCCTTCTCCCGGTTTAAGAGACCAAACAAATGCTGCAAATGTGCCTCCCGTTTCCTTAGATGTCGCCATCATTTTTACATCCCAACCAAAGGCCTTTGCAGATTCAGCTTCACTTGGTTTTATCACCTGAGGTTTAATGCCAGCACTGTTTACTTTTCCTGTTACTGGTTTTGTTTCTATTTGCATATACAGCCTTTATATTTTTAATAACAACAAGATGGGTGGAAGCCGATCTATCCCTTAACTTAGCAACCATTTTTAAATCGGAATCTCAGATAAGGCTTTAACTGACAAGTAAGCCAAAAAGAGGGGGTGTTGATGTCTTTAGAATGATCTTTATATAGCTATCAGTCAATTGATTTATTGGGTATTTAATCAAAACCTAGGGTTAACCGCGCGATGATATGCGCCAAATTTGTAACTGAATTTTGATAAATGACTAATTGCCTAAAGGTAAGCCTAGTCTACAAATGGTAGGGTTGTTAGTAAACTACACATATTTTTCTTTCGATCTGCAATCTCTTTAGTCTTATAAGCAATTTGATCGGGTGTCAAAATACGCTTTTCAAGCATGATGTTGACTGCTGAAACAATCCAGCGCTCGTAATACGTAAGATTGCCGATGATTTCAGATCCTAGATTCTCAACGCCGCGACGCTTTTCTTCAGTGTTAACAATTTGATGGGTAGCAAGTACGTCCAACAGTGCATGACAGCGTTTTTCCCAAGGCAGCATCGAATGCTCTTCCATATTGATGGCGTCAGCATCTTTTCCACCGATATCATTTGGTAAGTGTGAAATCAGACCTTCTGTTGAACTCATGCTTGACCCCTATTCGTCTGTACTAATGATGATTTGACAACAGTAACTCCAATCATCGCATCCCGGGTTACCAGACCAGCTAACTCTTCTTCAGTCAAATGCTCAGTTCCAGCTGGACGTAAAGGCAGAATTAAGTAGCGCATGTTTGCGTTTGAATCATGCACATGGATACTTACTTCATCAGGGATAGTAGTGCCAAATTCTTTTAAGACTGCACGAGGCTCTTTGACTGCTCGAGCTCGATACTGTTTGTTCTTATACCAGTCTGGTGGCAAGCCCAGCACAGGGCGTGGATAGCATGAACAGAGTGTACAAACTACCATGTTGTGAACTTGATCAGTATTTTCATGAACAATGAGATGGGCGCCGTCATACATAGTGATCCCCAGCTCTTCACATGCGGCTGAACCATCTGCTAATAAACGTTTTTTAAACTCCGGGTCTGTCCATGCGCGAGCAACCACTTTGGCCCCAAGTACAGGAGAGCGTGAATCTAAGATTTCAATCTGACGACGATGCTCATCAGTAGTAATCAAACCCGCTTCAATTAACAGTTCACGTACTGCAAGTTCAAGAGTGGCATAGTAGCCATAGGGCTCTTCGTCTTTTGTGACGCCTGGATGGGCATGGTCATGGTCATGATGATCTGGAACTGTCATATTTCCTCCGTTTAAGCAGGCTCGAGCCAATGTTCAGAAATCTCAATCTGGAGTTGATCTAGTGAAGCGCTATGATATTCTGGCCATAGTTCTTGTTGAGCAAAAGAAACTCGATAAAGCCGAACTTTGCTACCTACATTCTTGCCGTAGGCTTCTTCTTCTGGATTGATGAACTCATCTAAAATACGTTCAATACGACCTGTTTTTCCACGTACATAAAATGGTGTTCGGTAATGTCCAACCGGAGTTTTGTTTTTGATTTTGACTAAATCATTGACCAAAAAAGCAGGGCTAGAAGATTTGGCTAGATCTACGCCTAATCCTTCAACATTCATATGGAGCCCCTCAAGAATTGAAATGTATTCGAAATCTGGGGCGGTAGGTTTGGCAGAATGCCAAGTCAGCTCGAAGGTCTGTTAGATAGATTATTACCACCTTTTTTGATCTAAATCAAACTATCTAATTAGTTATATTAGAAATAACTACTAATAGAATGGGTAAAACTGCGGTACCGAGGGTATGTCACTAGTGGAATGACTCTTCATGGGTAAAAGCAGCTAAATAGTAATGTCGATTTACTCAACAAAACATGATCTGAGATCAGGAGCGTCTAACGATCCATAGGAGAGCTTCGCAGACAATAAAAAACCCGCTCAAAAGCGGGTCGGAACTCAAAAATAAAAGTATTTTATGGTTTAGGATTCATACGATACAGTAGATCCAAGTCATTACGATGATATGGCTCAGCCAAATCATTAGCAACATCAGCCATAAAAGCTGCAAAATCTTGAGTATCTTCTAATGCTGCTGCATGAGCTGGATTTTCCCAGATTCCATAACCTTCAATCGTATTTTGCGCTTGATTACCAACAATAATGACATCATGAAGATCTGCATTATGTGCCAAAACCTCTGAAGCAAATTGATGATAACGATCACAAACCTTCTTGTAACTTCCAGGTTTAGTTTTTAACCAGCTATGTCCAACATGTGCCATTTCGTATTCCTTTATGGTGAGAGCTATTACATAATTGCAATTAGCTTTATTGCTACTGCATAAATTTTCTCTAAAGCTACTAGGCATTTGCAGAGCAGCCATTAATTCCAATGGAATCTCTAGGGAACTCCCCGACCCGAAGTGACCTTTCAGAGCAATAAAAAGTCACCCTGTAGAGTCTTCTCTTTATCAATCCATAAAATTCAAATTACTTACGGACAACATCATGACAATCAGCAACAGGCCCTGCCGCTTTATTTGAGGGATTTGGTGTGGTAGTTGCAAAACACAAAGCAATTTTATTTGGATTAAGAACTTTAAATGTATAAGTTCCATCCTTATCAGCCATTACGCCACTTATTAGATCGCTTGAAAATGAGCCTACGATAGGAATAATGTGCTTTTCAATCGCAACCGTTCCAGAAAACATATTATTCGATTGTTTGTCAAATTTATAAGAAACCGTTTCTTTTAGAAATCGAATTTCGTTTGCCTTGCCATTGGGATAGTGACCTCCAGCACCAATGACAGCATCATTGGTTTCGCCAACCCAAGTTCCAATCACATTGGGAGCTTGTTGAGCCATGACTGAAAATGAAAATCCCAGCCCTAGCAATACTGCCATGAATACTTTATTCATAATGACCACGCCTCTTAATAGTTTTATATACCTGCAAGACGAGGGCAACTAATTGATGCCCTTACCTTGAAGCTCTATATTCAAATTCTCAGGCATGGCGCTTAATGACTATTAAGCCGAAGAGGGAGTTTTCTTAAAATCAGCATGACCCTCATATTGTTATAGGTCAAATGATTTATCAGTTATTTCATCAAAAGTAAGGGTAACCCTTACTCTTTCCAGATAAAACTTCGCCCTATTACGGCGCTTCATGAGATAGACGAGCTTGGTCAACTGAATTCAATAAAGCAAGGTTTCTTGGAGTCATCTCATCGGCCAGTCAGGCCTTTGGTCTGCCCAGCAAGATTCGAACAGATGAATTTTGTTGGGTAAACCGACAAAACAGCATTGGAGATGAAGGGAGCAAGCGACCCAAATCTGCCGTTACAAACTAAGAAAAGTTATGCTTCGTACCTATTTCTGGATATAAAGAATAAACGTAGAAACCTTATCAGATTCATAAGAGTGGTCATAAGAACCACGAATTCCTGAGTAGATTCCAGTGCCACCTAGAACTACTCCTCTATGTTTAAATCCTTTACCTGCTACTTTCCCATGTTCAACTTTGGCGTAATCCATAGTCAATATTTCTCCGTCTGGTAAATTAAATTCCACAACGAATTCGCGTATATTAATATTGTTATTGTCTATGTGAGTAATCATTGATTTTGTATAGTACGTACCTACAGCAGGCCCATCTAATTTAAAAAATAAATTACCTGAACGGGTAATAAGATCTGGGACTGAGTCTCCTTTTTCACCTAAATCAAACTTTTTAATAGTTGTTTCCTTTAGGTAGACAGTTAAGTCTTCTGCTAAAACAAGATTAGACAGAAAAATGCTGCCCCCTAGTAATACTGCAGCGATTACTTTATTCATAGCTACTCCGCCTTTATATAATTTATTCATTTTTAGGGTAGGAAATATTTATTAACGCCCCTGCCTTGTGCTTCTTTATTCAAATTCTCAGGCATGGCGCTTAATGACTATTAAGCCGAAGGGGGAGCTTTCTTAAAACCAGCATGACCCTCATATTCTTATAGGTCAAATTATTTATCAGTTATTACATCAAAAGCAAGGGTATCCCCTATCACGCTATTTGTTGGGCTGAGTAAAGAAGGTCTTAATTGTTAGCTTGTGTTGAAATGTGTCCTATGAGCAAACTTATTGGGCGATCACCAAATATCAACCCATTGATTTGGGTGATCTGTTTTTTGACTCTTGTTGTGGCAATGCCCTGCATGTCCCAGGCGATAGTTACTAGCGCAGGGGGATCATTTCCCTTATTTAATGGGCAAGATACTTCTGCCTGGAATCAAACTGGAAACGCCAATTGGTACCCAATAAATAATGGGGTTGCTGTAAATCAGGGATCTGGAATGTTGGTGGGTAAATACCCTTTTACTGACTATCAACTCCAATTCAATTACAAAATTGATGGGGCGACTCAATTTAGCCTATTTACTCATTGCTTAGACTCTAATAACATTGCCCCAAATTCGGCTATAGAGATAAACCTTTCTAGCGTTCCCATTAAAGGCTATGGGGCTGGGTCGGTAATTGGGCTGATTAAGGCTCCCAAAATACTGGTGGCCAACCAATGGAACACGGTTTTCATTAGCTCTGAATCAAACCAGCTCACTGTAATTCTTAATGGTGTTACTGTGGCAAATAAATTGGACTATCAAAACTTTCAAACAGGCCCTCTAGCAATTCAATTTGGAGGAGGCAAGCTAGAAATTACAAACTTCAGTGCCATTATTCCAAGCCGCTGGTGACCATTATTTTTCCAGAGTAGAGTTCAAATCATCACTTAAATATTCCAAAGGAACGAGGCCATGATGTACATTCGCCCTCCCAAATTAATAGTTTATTAAGATGATGCATTTACAGATGGTTGAAGTTTGAGACAAAGAACTTGGCCTGCCCAGCACGATTCGAACGTGCGACCTACGCCTTAGAAGCTGTAAAAATGAGGTTAAACAACACTAAAAACAATGGGATCAAGCTGTTGGCT
>Ga0214214_100382_pt1 | contig 7678 bp, 10 predicted proteins | sample TroBogypolimnion_3_FD_153052 | JGI IMG/M metagenome (GOLD analysis project Ga0214214, IMG submission 153052) | Freshwater microbial communities from Trout Bog Lake, WI - 07JUN2007 hypolimnion | ecosystem: Environmental > Aquatic > Freshwater > Lake > Hypolimnion/Profundal zone | place: Trout Bog... | reverse complement strand
ATTTTAGCTTTGGTTAATGCATTAAATAGGGTTGATTTGCCAACATTGGGTAAACCTACGATTCCACAATAAAGTGCCATAAAGATCTCTTAAGTATTTTAGTTAATAAAGTATGTGCAGCATGATGATAGACATTCAATAAATAGACTGTCGCCGCAAGTGTGTACAAATGTTAGCTTTTCATGGAAATATTATTGTGAAGTCCACGCTATGACTCTAAGCTAGAGTCATTCGTTTCAACTTTTTACTTAGTTGAAACGAATGTGGCTGAATCAATCAGATATGACGAAGGTTTTTGCGCTCAATGATGGTTCTGATTTTACGAATAAATCGGTATCAGCATGTTTTGCAAATTATTAACCATCTTCCTGCCAAAAGCTTTGATTTCAATCGTTTGTGGATTGAATTGTTTTAGGCAAATCAATGTGTACTAACAGGCTTTAATTATGTACCTGATTCGACAGTTCATATTATCGCTGTGCTTTCTTAGATTTATTCTAAAAGCACTTTTGATGAAACAAATGATAGCTTAGTGAACTGCAGTAAAGGCTTAAGCTTTTACTGCTTCGATGATTTCATTAAAACCTTCAACCTTAGCTTTTCCGGTCTTAACGAGTTCGATGCCATTATCAACAATCATTTTGCAAAGATTAGGTGTTTTATAAACGATAAAGCATAAATAGCCGACTACAGGTATGGAAATCAATGCGCCAATAAAACCATGAAGACCTACTACTGCCATTAGCTTGATGAGTAGTGCAATGGCATCTAATGGTAATAAAACCATAGCACCAAAATAGACAATAACTATAAATGTAAACTGTACAAAAACCACAAATTGAAGAAGTCTTACTAGCGCAACATTAACTTTTTTCATATAACCTTTGATCCTAATAGCTTTAATAGGCCTTGTTAGTTAGTCAGTAGTCATTGAATGCACTATTTTCTAAACTAAAAGCTCGAATTTTGAACGAAAATTATACCTGAAAAGCACTTAAACTAAGTCAAGTTTCTTCTTAATTAAGAAAAAACGATATAAAACTGAGCCTGCTATAAAGCCACCTACATGAGCCCACCAAGCAACATCGACATGAGTGTTTGTAAAAACAATAGCTGTTGTCGCCTTATATAGCTGCAATAAAACCCATAAGCCTAAAAAAGTGATAGCCGGAACAGGAATTAATAATGGCGGAAAAAAAACGATAACACGCTCGTAGGGGTATAAGAAAAAATAAGCAGCAAGTACGCCAGCGATAGCGCCTGATGCGCCAATAACGGGGATGGTGAGAGTAGGGTCAAAATAGCACTGCAATGCTGTTGCAAAAGCTCCGCAGCTTAAATAAAAAATTAAAAAAGGAATGCGCCCCATTCTATCTTCAACATTGTCAGAAAATATCCATAAAAACCACATATTAAACAGTAGGTGTACCCAAGTCGCATGTAGAAATAAATTACTAAAAAAAGACAAATAGCCATCAAAGGGTAATTCAGGGATCTGCGATGTATAACGTAGCGGTATCATGCCGAAGTGATTGAGTATATCGACAGCGTTTTGATCGGGTATTAAGTTCATTACAATAAAGGTAGTTATACAAACTGCCATTATTGACCAAGTTACTAAGGGCTTGGAGTAACAAGGTGCTGTATCTCTAATTGGAATCATTGCTTTTACCTCTGTGTATGTTGATAAACAGTTGACGTAGGTACAGTTAGTTAATGTTAGCGCTATTTAAACTGGCACGATAAACCCGCATTAAGGCGACAAAGGCGAGTAAATCATAAAAGCTGTGGATAATGATGGGCGTTAATAAATTTCTTTCGCCAGCATAATCCATTGATAAGCCGAGATAAATACCAACTAAAGCGGCTAAGGCTGCATAAAGTGGGGTGACAGCATGAACTAAGCCAAAAAGCATGTTACTTACGATTAAACCTGCGGCTAAGCCCCAAGATTGTTCTATCCAAGGCTGGATTACGCCCCGAAATACCAATTCTTCTGAGACGCCTGCAAGTGCAGCTAATAAAAATAAGTCCGTCCAGTGATACTGGTGTAATCCGGGGCCTAAGGTATTGAGTAACAGTTTTCTAATATGGCTGACTGATTTAGCTTGTAACTGTTCCATACCTAAAAACATTAGAAATAAAGGAATAGTGCCTAGCAAGCCATAGGCTAGCGCCGTTTCTGAAAACACAATATTAGCAAATGGGTTGATATCAGCAATTTGTCCAAGCACGATGGCTACTAAAATCAAAGCCGCTTCGAAATAACAGGCTGATTTAAAAAAGTCAGTTGCTTTAAAAAATGATTTATCCATGACTAGTTATGCTTAGGTAGTCCGTTAATTGATTTAAGATTCAGATTCTTTGTCAGTAACCTGATCAGTTGCTAAGGGTGTATTAGTCGGTACACGGCGTTTGCCAACGTTTTTAGCATCTCGATGACGAACTTTAATTTTTTCAGGAGCTACTTTTTTAGGTTCTATTTTAGTTTTGCTACCGACAGACTTCCCAGAGCCCTTGGTTTTTTTAGGGCCTTTATAACTACCTTGTAGTTCTTTAATGTTTTTGCGAGTAAATTTCTGCTTTAAAAAGCGTTCAATACCCGACATCAGATTCCATTCAGTATGCTTGACCAGTGTAATGGCTAAACCCAATTCGTCAACACGACCCGTACGGCCAATTCGATGTACATAATTAATACCGTTTCTAGGCACATCAAAATTAATGACTAAATTAATACCTTTAATATCCAAACCTCGAGCGGCAAGGTCAGTGGCAATCATAATATTTACCGAGCCATCACGAAACAACTCCATCATGCGGTTTCGATCTTTTTGATCCATTTCACCATGTAGCACACCCACACGCAGCTTTTGTCCGCGTAAGGGCCCTCTTAAGGCATCAGCATTAAGCCTTGTATTGGTAAATACCAAAGCCTTATCATAACTTTCATTAAGTAACAGCCACGCTAACAGCTTTTGTTTATGGTCACCATCATCTGCAAGAACAATTTGTTGCTCAATGTTTCGATGACCATCTTGTAAGGTGTTTAAAACGATAGTCCCGTAGTTTGTCAGTACCTTATTGGCCATTTTGATAACACCAGAATGACTTAAGGTCGCAGAAAATAGCAGGGTTTGTTTCTGGGTGTTACAGGTATTAATAATGGTTAATACATCTTCACTAAAGCCCATATCCAACATACGATCAGCTTCATCTAAGATGAGTACTTCAAGATTAGTAAAATCATGAGCTTCCTGCTCCATTAGTTCCAGCATACGTCCGGGCGTAGCAATAACAATCTCAGTATTTCTTCGCAGCATATTTTGCTGCAATCTAAAATCATCGCCACCGGTAATAATGCCAACATTTAGCTCAGTAAATTCAATTAACTGCTGGCATTGCAAGAAAATTTGTTGCGCTAATTCACGCGTAGGAGCCAGTACTAGCACACGAGTACCATACTTTTTTGTCGGTATCGTTAGTAGATGATGCAGAGCAGGCAATAAAAAAGCAGCAGTCTTTCCACTGCCAGTTTCAGCACTGACTAATAAATCTTTGTATTCTAAGGCGGGAGGAATAGCCTGTTGCTGTACGGGGGTAGGGTACAAAAAACCCATTTTAGTAATAGCTCTAAGCAAAGGCTCTGCTAGTAAAAGGCTGGAAAAAGAGGGCGAGGTATCTAAGGTGTTTAGCTGCATGAATCTTGAGTATTTGCTGCTTGCGCAGAATATAAAAAACGAATAATGATGGTCAGTATAAGCTTTTTAGGGGTAGTCGCAATGTTTTCAGTTTTAGCTTGGCAACTATCGCTCACTATAAAGTAAGTCGCAATTTAGTTTTTAGTGATTAAACCATAAATTAATAGACAGACGTTGATAGCAAACTATTCATCTTTTAACTTGCTAAGTTGCAATTGCCCGAATATCAGGTAAATTGTTCGTTTTTACAACTAACCAATAATGACAATGATCAACACATTATCTTTTCAGATTCATGGTGGCGGTGACCACGGTGGCGGTCCTGCAGAAAGCTTAGGTGATTTACTGGCTGTTTTTGATAATATTTCAATTCTAGGCTCTGGCGAACTTTTTTCTACCTTGATGCCTGGTATTGCAAGCATGGAAAATATTCACCCCTTAGTTGTGCATTTTCCAATAGCCTTATTATCTGTGTTCTTTGTCTTAGATCTAGTTGGTACACTTGCTAAAAAACAGCAGTGGCGAGAAGTTGCGAGTTCTTTTCTTTACCTAGGTACTCTTGCGGCTTTATTCACTGTTATAGCTGGACATATTGCTGCAGACACGGTTGCGCACGGTGCAAATGTTCATGCCATTATGGAAAAGCATGAAGATTTAGGTATGGCTATTCTTAGCTTAGCAACGGCGTTATCTGCTTGGCGCTTAAAGCATAAAGGTTTATTTCAAGGATATGTTAATGGCGTGTTCTTAGCTCTATCAGCGCTTTTATGTGTGCTAATAGTATTAGCCGCAGATTTGGGCGGATTAATGGTGTATCAATATGGTGTTGCTGTTAAAGCAGTGCCAGTTACTGAAAGCGCTCATGATCATCAACACGCGGATGTTAATCAACAAGCAGAATTACCTATCGTTGCACCTCAAGCTTCCGAGCACACTCATGAACATAAGCATGCGCAACCAGATGCTCATGCAGGACATGATCACTCACATTAATAATCAGCACGCCGTGGCTCAGTGCTCAGGATGTGCCGACGCTAGGAGGCACATCATTCACGCTCATAAACGATACGCTTCACTGTGTTCAACTCATCCTATGGCCCTTTAATGGGTCTAGCAATCGTTGGATAGACCCTGTAACTGTCTTAATGGATCTAGTAAGCGTTGGATAGGCCCTCTAACTGTCTTAATAGGTCTAGTAAGCGTTGGATAGGCCCTGTAACTGTCTTAATAGGTCTAGTAAGCGTTGGATAGACCCTGTAACTGTCTTAATAGGTCTAGTAAGCGTTGGATAGACCCTGTAACTGTCTTAATAGGTCTAGTAAGCGATGGATAGACCCTGTAACTGTCTTAATAGGTCTAGTAAGCGTTGGATAGACCCTGTAACTGTCTTAATGGGTCTAGTAAGCGACAGATAGACCCTGTAATTGCTTTAATAGGTCTGGTAAACGCTAGTTAGCCAAGTAAGGTTGACAATGCTTTTTTGATCACCTTAATATTCATAAAGCCGGTTATTATTCCAATGCGTAACCCGTAAGTTTTAGGGTGCTTGCATCGTACTTTGAACGCCTATGACACAATACCTTATCCAATACTCTATCAGCTGCCGTATTGCAGCTTAAGATCTTCAGCATAAGGTGCAATACGACCATCGCCTCAGTAGTAAGGTACATTATAAACATTAACTGTGGCCATTAACCTTATAAACCGTGGTCTGTCCTCTATATGTTTTGCGACATGGATGTCTAATCAACAATGGAATAATACCTAGGGATAATCGTATATTATTGGTGTATTGTTTAGGCTTTTCTTACACATAGAGAAGATCATGAGAACTAACATTATTATTGATGACACATTAATGTCTGATGTTTTAAAAGTAACCGGCGTAAAAAGTAAGCGTGAGGCCGTAGAGCTTGGCTTAAAGACCTTATTGATGTTAAAGCAGCAAGAATCTATTAAAGCCTTTAAAGGTAAATTACATTGGGATGGTGATCTTGAAACAATGCGAGTTGATCATTGATTCTGGTCGATTCTAGTGTTTGGGTAGATTATTTTAATGGTGCAGAAACCTTAGCGACAAAGAAACTAGATGGCTTGTTAGGCTTGCAACCGATATGCACAGGTGATTTTATTCTAGCTGAAGTGTTACAAGGCTTTAGACAGGATCAAGATTATCAAGCTGCCAAAACATTACTTTGCTACTTGCCTGTTTACCCTATGCTAGGTGTAACCTTAAGTCTAAAAAGTGCTGAGAACTTTAGAATACTACGTAAACAAGGTATTACCATACGAAAAACCATCGATACAATGATTGCCACGTTCTGTATAGAAAATGATTTTTCGTTATTACATTCAGATAAAGATTTTCAGCCTTTCCAGCAACTGTTAGGCTTACAGGTCGTTTAAAGATAAAGCCCTAATTGATATAAAGCCATACTGTATGGTTTATTATTCTGCCACCGTTTTTGCTAATTTTTGTAATAAAGCTTCATGGAAGTAAATACCTTGATTTTGCATGGCTTTAACACTTTCTATGAATGATGGAATTAAACCCTTTTGTTTTGCTTTAAGTAAGATACCTAATGTGCCGGTTACATGGAGACCTAAATATTCTGCCATATTACGACCAATTTTTTCGTCAATGATGACCCAATCGGCTTGGTATTTACTTGCCATATCTAAAGTATGTTTCTTACCTTTATCCAATTCTAATAAAACGCTGCTGTATTGGATTGGGCTTGATTACACCGGTTTTATCCAGTCAATTTCAAGTAACTTGGGTACAGAAATAGATCCACCAACGGAGCATTCATCAATAACCTCTGTTACCAAATGAATTTCACCAAATAGTTTCGGTATTAATGTAAGCAGTCAATACTGCTCAAGGCTATGATAGGCGTGGTATTAGAGAATACAATCATAACAGCGCAGTTTCACGCGTGAAGTCATCAGAGGTATCTTCTAGTAATGTAGCGCCAGCTGCAAAGGCAATATTTAAGAAAGCCACTCTTCCCATACCAAGCCATGCCGCAGCTGTTCCTGAGGATAATTTACCTTCTTTGAATAAATTGATTGCGGCTTGTTTTTTAAGATAATCAGCAAAGCCTTCAGCGTTTAAATGAAGGCCTATGAGTATTTCTGATGGACAATCGATAGTGACGGTTTGTTGCATGATTTGGACTCCGATAAATTAACGATTAAGTCTACGTAATGTTATTCAAAATATTAAACGAAGTATAACCTATTGTTTTAATGTGTAGGACTATACGCGGATGACTTAATCAAAAATACGTTATTCTTTATGAGCCAGTAACGCTTTTAGACGCTCAATTTCTGCCAAGGCTAAAGCTTCTCGATTTTCTGAGGCTTTCTTTTCCTGTAAAGCTAAAGCTTCCCGCTTGTTCGCTGCTTCCTCGCGCTTTTTAGCCTGTTCCAACTCCGATTGAATAGTGCGTTGCTCGCGCAGGTACTCCTGGCGGGCTTGGTATTGATAATATTGTTGATCTTTTTCTGAAAACGTACTTAAGGTGCTCATGGCTTGTTTCATCTCCTGAGTAATCATCCAATCGGGTAAGGCTTCATCATTTAAGCGCTCACCGTCTTTAAAGAACTTTAACCAACGCTGATCTTCTGTTTCAACTTGAGTGGCATTAAATTTTTTTAATTCCAACAACCAAATACCACCATGCAGCGTTAAAGTCTGACCTTGTTCATCACGCATTTTATAATGATGCACGTAGGCATTATCATCGACTAATAGATTTTCTGCCAGTAACCAAATCGAGTAAGTCGGTCTAAGCTCATGATATTCTTGCCCTGTTTGGCGACAACTAAGCCTAACATTGATAAAGTGCAGGTAAACCAAACAAATTTTATGTACAGTATAGCTAACGTTATCAATCACCAACCCATAAAGGCTAAAAATGAACGCTGTTGAGTTTCAAACGACCGTCAATAATGGTGTAATTAACCTACCC
>Ga0214214_100373_pt1 | contig 7823 bp, 7 predicted proteins | sample TroBogypolimnion_3_FD_153052 | JGI IMG/M metagenome (GOLD analysis project Ga0214214, IMG submission 153052) | Freshwater microbial communities from Trout Bog Lake, WI - 07JUN2007 hypolimnion | ecosystem: Environmental > Aquatic > Freshwater > Lake > Hypolimnion/Profundal zone | place: Trout Bog... | reverse complement strand
GCGGCCTACCCACCACTACACCGTTTCAAAGTGCTTTCTCCGCTCAATCCATGGAAGGCGGCACCCTAAAAGGAGCCGGTTACGCCATGGAACGGCTTTCGCACTTTTATATGGATATGGCCGAAGAGATATACCCAGTGATCGAAGTCGATGCCACCCGGCAGGTCAATTTCATCGTGCAAAAAGGCACGGCGCTTAAACTAAAAACACCCAGCTAATACAAAAAATAGGCCTTTTCATGATTTATTGTCAGCATCCCTCTTTAATCGATAAGTAAGCTAATACGGTATCCCTTAACCTTTTTTCGGTGATAGTCATTATGAACACACTTAGTCGCTTTGCTCTTTTGCCCTTACTGTGTACAAGCGCTACCGTCATGGCAGACGCTACACCCAAACTCAGTTCTGCCGACATCGCCGCTGGTTTAATGTCGGTAAAAATTGATGGCATGCAGGATCTTCCAATTACCGGGCTGAAAATGATCAAGACCGGCGACAAAGTCGTGTTCATGTCCAGTAATGGTCGCTTTGCCCTATACGGCGGCAAATTACTGGATGTCTGGACTCAACAAGAAATCAAAGATCTTCCCGATATAGATCGGATCGCCAATCGCATTGATCTGTCGCGGATGAAACTCAACATTGACGATTTAGGGCCCATCACCATAGGTCACGGCAAAGACACTGTTCTGATCATCATTGATCCGCGCTGCCCGTATTGCGGTAAAGTCATGAAAGACCTGCAAGCCTTACAAGATCGCTACACCTTTAAACTAGTGATGGTGCCCATACTGGGCCAAGAATCTCAAAATATCGTTGTGCAATTAGCCTGCCTTCAAGCCACAGGGGATAAAAAAGTTCAGGACAGTGTCCGTGAACGCTTATTGAAACAGGATTTTTCAGGTCTACCTACTGAAAACCCCACGCAATGTAATAAAGAGCCCTTACAACGAGCCATCGTCACCGCCAAGTTGTTTGGCCTGCCTGGAGTACCGTTTCTGATTGCCCCAGATGGCCGTACCCACAGCGGTGCCCCCGAAGTATTAGCCGACTGGCTGGCAAACAAACCGGCCGCCGAACCAGTGCAGCCCAAGTCCAAAGCTAACCTAACCGAGAAAAAGTCGTGAGGAACGTCGTGAATCTGAGCTATCGTCTGTTGAACCGAAGTGCCCTTGTGTTGCTGACAGCTCTATTAGGTGGTTGCGCAACCCAATACGGTTGTAAAGGGATGCCCGACGATCCAACTTGCCTGTCAACTACCGAAGCGTATCAACTTACCGATAAAGCCTTGCCCGAAACACCGAAAGTAGAGACCACAGTCCAAGCTGACCTGTCCGTAAGCAAACTGTCTCCAGTACTACGGCAACCGGTTCCAAAAATTGATGACCCCACACCGATACGCACGCCAGCACAGGTGATGCGTATCTGGATTGCACCTTGGGAAGATAGTGAAGGCGATTTGATGGTGTCTAATTATGTCTATACCGAAGTAGAACCTAGACGCTGGATGATCGGTAAAAGCGCACCGACGCTAAGTCCTTCCCTGATTCCGCTGCAAGTCGAACAACGAGCACCGGAAAAGCCACTGGAGCGTGAACAATCAGATACCGAGTCAGGTAACTTTCCACCAGCGCCCTTAAAAGGCACGAATACACATTGAGGTAATACACCGCCTACCCTATCGGGATGGTCGAGAATCAACGGGCAACCGTTTTTTCATTTACTGAGGTCGTTTACTATGAAATTATCCTGTAGAACTAGTGCGCTGATGGCCCTAGTAGCCTTAATGCTGGTGCTGTTAGCTCCTGATGCACTGGCCGGTGCCGGTGGTACCGAATTTAATAACGTTTGGACGCTGCTCACCGGCTGGGTTGAAGGTTTACTTGGCCGAATTATCGCCATCGTTTTTGTGATTGTAGGCTTGGTCGCAGGCGTGGTACGAGGCAGCATTATGGGCTTTGTACTGGGTATTGCCAGCGGTGTCGGCTTGTTTGCGGCACCGACGATCATTACCAATATCGTCACCGCAACCCTGTAAGCCCGCTATGAATAATAATACCGGACACCCCACCGAGAGGTCGACGGGCAACCGTCGAACCTTAACTCGGGTTTCTCCTAGACTCTCACCCTTGTTGACAGTACTTGTAATTGCTAGCGACGGTCGATTGCTCAATCCCTGTCATCCGGCTCGCGCCCGTGAACTGATCCGTAAGCAACGTGCAACTCGCGTTTGTCACCATCCTTACACGATACGCTTGCTAGATCCACATCGGCATAAAGCTAGTACCACTCCTCCTGAACAGGAGTCCACATGAATCAAGCCCGTATTCATACCGCCGACACGCTGTTTTCAAGCTTAGCTTACGATCCCGACCAACACATCTTTTTGCTGGCGGATTCTAGTATCGGCTTTGGCTTTATCTGCCAACCCTTGACCGGCGCTGATGCGAGTGTGTCGGCCCGAGTCAATGTATTGCTTAATCAGGACTGGCCGACTGAAACCTTATTGCAAGTCAGTCTATGGACCTCGCCAGATATTGAAGAAGCCTTGGCGGTGATGCAAACCCGCCGACTGAAACAACAAAAGTCCACCTATAAAGCCATGACTCAGGCCAGCATCAATTTTTTACGGCAAGGTACCTATAAAGCGCCGATAGCGAATTCAGGAGCACGCTTAAGACGTAGCCATGTCATCGTCACTGTTAAGCTGCCCATTAACAATCCTAGACCCAGCGATAATGAACTTCGGAGTGCTGCTGAATTACAAAGAGCGACCCAACAGTCTTTAAGCACTATAGGGCTTAGTCCGACGATTCTAGATGCCAATCATTACGTACGTGTGCTCAACACCTTATTAAACTGGAGTCCAGATGCTGGCTGGAAAGATCGAGTGGTGCCTGAATGCGATCCGGCCCAATTGATTCGTGATCAATTACTGGATTATGACAATGCCTTACAAACCGATGAAAAAGGCCTTTGGCTAGGTCTAAAACGAGTCAAAACCTTATCCGCCAAACGTACGCCTGATCATTTTTATTTTGGTAGTGCTAAAAGCTACCTAGGTGATCTGTTGTCGGGTACCCGTGGCATACGCCAAAATACGCTGATCAGTCTAACTTTGCATTACCCAGATGCTGAATCCACCCGCGCTCGTCAAGAAGGCGTCAGACAGTTCATTACCAATCAAGTCAACACCCCAATTGCTCGCTTTTTGCCCCTGCTGGTGCAACGCAAACATAACTTTGAAGTGCTGTTTGATGCCTATGGTGACGGCGATCGCCCGATACGCAGTTATTTTGGTGTAGTGCTATTCTGCGATGAACAGGAAGAAGCGGCCGCCATTTCCAATGCCCGTGTGTATTTTAGAGAACTGGGCTTTCAATTATTGGAGGACAAGTTTTTTTGTCTGCCGTTTTTCCTAAACTGCCTACCCTTTTGCGCAGAACGAGCGGCCATAGCCGATCTTAAACGTTACCGTACCCTAGCCACCCGTCATGCCATTCCGTTGCTGCCGCTATTTGGTGATTGGGCTGGCACCGGCACACCCACGTTAAATTTCGTGTCTCGTAATGGCGAACACATGGCAGTGTCATTGTTCGATACCACCGGCAATTACAATTTATGCATAGCGGCCGAATCCGGCAAAGGTAAATCGTTTTTAACCAATGAGATCATCGTCAGCTATTTGACCGAAGGCGCGCAAATCTGGGCGATCGATGTGGGCCGGTCTTATGAAAATCTCTGCGAGGTACTGGAAGGCGATTTCGTCAAGTTCACCCATAGCTCGGGGATTTGCATGAACCCCTTCGAAATCGTGCAAAACTTTGAAGAAGAAGCCGACATGCTGGCAGGTCTAGTTAGCCAAATGGCCGCTCCCACGGAAAAACTCAGCGACTTTCAAACAGCGGGCCTAAAACGCAACCTAAAAATGCTGTGGACCGAAAAAGCCCAGGCTATGTCCGTCGATGATATTGCTTTAGCTTTATGCGCTGAAGACGATCAGCGCTTAAAAGATGTCGGTGAACAGTTATTTCCCTTTACCCTCCGAGGCGAATACGGCCGCTATTTCAATGGCCATAATAACGCACGCTTTAGCAAAGATTTCACGGTACTGGAACTGGAAGAACTCAAAGGCCGCAAACACCTGCAACAGGTCGTGTTACTGCAACTGATCTACCAAATCCAGCAGGAAATGTATCTGGGTGAACGCAACCGCCCTAAAATCGTCATTATTGATGAAGCGTGGGACTTACTTACCGAAGGCGACGTCGCCAAATTTATGGAGCATGGTTATCGGCGCTTTCGTAAATATGGCGGTGCCGCTGTCACCATTACTCAATCGGTAAACGACCTATACCGGAATGCCGCAGGCCGAGCCATCGTAGAAAATTCGGCGAATATGTATTTGTTAGGTCAGAAAGCTGAAGTCATCGAAGGCATGAAACAAGACCGAAGACTACCGTTATCAGAGGGTGGTTACGAATTACTTAAAACTGTCCATACCCTGCCCGGCCTCTATTCAGAAATCTTTTTCCTGACCGAGATGGGTTCTGGGATAGGCCGATTAATTGTCGATCCATTCAAACGATTGTTGTTCTCCACCAAACCGGAAGATGTCCAAGCGCTAAAACTATTAAGACGCCAGGGTTTAAGCTTGGGCGATGCTATCGCGCAATTGCTAGCCAGTCGAAGCACCAAAGAACGGGAACTGCCTTATGGCCGGTAAATATCAATGGCTAGGCATCATACTATTAGCAGCGCTGGTCGGCTTATTAAGCGGTACGCTGTCCGCCTACCAGATGCTAAAAGTACCCTTGCAACGTTTAAATCTTACCACGCCGGTTTTTGTGCTGGATCGCAGCCGATTAATCCAAGCACTACCACCCAATGCTACGCAGGAACAAATGGCTCGCACTGTTGATGACTGGCAGCGCCTTGCCACCAAGTTAAGTGCCGCAGGCTATCTGGTAATAGATTCAACTGCCGTGATTGCAGCGCCTACTGATGTCTATGTCCGGGCAGAAGGACCCTGAGGCCATGATCAGCAAGTCCTCTAAGCCACTCACGCCACCTAAAGCAGCTTTTAGGGTGTTTTTGTTAAAAGCCCTGCCCCTATTATTGGTGGTTTTGGCAGCTGAATACACCTTCGGTCAGCGCTTTTTGATCGGCGGTGATGATCAGGTTGATCGGTGTTTGCCGGATAAACGCATTTATATCATCGACACCTACAACAAGGACATCTGGCGTGGCGATCTAATGGCCTTTCGGGCTGAGCGCATGGCACCGTATTTTAAAGACGGCAAAATCGTTGTCAAAATTGCTGCCGGCGTTACCGGTGATCACGTACAAGTTGACAGTCATGCTACCCAAATCAACGGCTCGATCATTATCGATGGCTTACCGCTGGCCAACAAACTCAAACAATCGCCTTCCACGTTTAATCGCGATGAAGCTATACCACCCGCAGCCTACTGGGTAACGGGCAAGGCACCGAAGAGCTTTGATTCACGTTATTGGGGATACGTTTATGACTACCAAGTCATAGGCCGAGCTTATGCGATTTTTTAACAAATCTCTGCGTTCACGCTCTGTGCATCTGAATAGCTGTATTAGCTGTATTAGCTGTATTAGCTGTATTAGCTGTATTAGCTGGTTATTGTTGCTGACCATTTTATTTGCACAGTGTTCAGTTCATGCCGACGAAGAATGGTTCACACGTTCACAGAACATCCTTAATAGCCTAGAAGGTCAACCACGGCCAACTTGGCTAGACAACAACCCCTATCAAGACCAGGCCCAGAGGCATGCATTGGATATCGTTAAGGATGCCAAACCCATCGCGTTGGATAGTCTTTCCGCATTACAAAAACCGCTTAATAATGGCAAACCGTTGCGGGTCATGTTTCTATCGTTCTCTCTGGGCGAGTCGGTGCTCAAAGGTATTTTTGAAGAAGCGTCTGGGCAAGAGGATGTCTTGCTGGTTTTTCGCGGCCCTAAGCCCCAGCAAAAACTACCGGGATTGTTCGCCGAACTGAAAGTGCTACTGAAAGACATTAGTCCGGTGCCCAATATCGTCATCGATCCTATTCGTTTTCAAAAATGGGCGGTAACCACCGTACCTGAAATAGTGGTAGAAGATCAGGGCAAAGCCAGTCTCCGCGTCAAAGGTGTAACCAGTCTGACGTGGTTAAAGTCGCGTCAGGACGTAGGTCAACAAGGTGATCTAGGACGATTCGGCGAAGTATATGATATTACTGAGCTTGATTTGCTTGAAGAAATAAAACGTCGTCTAGCCGCAATCGATTGGCCGCAGAAGAAACAGCAGGCCCTTGCTCGCTTTTGGCAACAGCGCACGTTCGAAGCATTGCCCAATGCTCAGGAAAATCTGCAGCGAATGGTTGATTTGACTATTACCGCACCTCACGATCTGCTTGCCCCGAATGGCAAACTGATTATCCAAGCAGGACAAACCGTCAATCCTTTGGAAAAAATGGCTTTTGGTCTATGTCTAATCGTCTTCGACGCCACCCAAAAAGCCCAAGTGGATACTGTTCGACAGTGGTCTTGCCGGGACAAGAAAGCACGGGTGATGTATTTGGCAACACAGTTACCACGACAAGATGGCTGGGAAGGCTTGAAAGCCTTGGAACAAGTACTGAAAGCCCCTGTTTATTTACTAACCCCTGATGTACACCAACGTTTTCAGTTGCAAAAAATACCCGCGCTGGTGGAACAGTCTGGTAACAAAATACAGGTTCAGGAACGAAAAGTAACTAGTCCTACTCTGGCCGGAGCTCATTGATGAATCAACGGCTTTCAAAGGCGGTGTTATGGGCTCTACTAAGCCTGGCTATCGCCAGTCATGCGGACACCTCGACCAAAGCCACTGACCCACTCTGCGCCGATGCTGAATTGTGGTCGGGGAAACTGATCACCGACATTTGCTGGAACTGTTTGTTTCCGATTCGTGCCGCTGGTGCCTCATTAGGCGGTGGCAATGTACCCAGCATCGCTAGCGACCAAGTGTTCTGCTTTTGTAACGACCCGTTGGGACTGCCGCAATTAGGTATGACCGTGGGCCTATGGAATCCTGCACGATTGATCGAAATTGTTAGGAATCCTTGGTGCTCTCCGGCCTTAGGCGGTATGACTTTCAGCGCCTCACAAATACGGTTAATGGCCACGACCGGTAAGGCCGATTTTGATGCCAGTGAGATGTCATTTTACAACTACCATTACTTTGCCTTTCCACTCACCATTATGTTGGATCTGTTTTGGGATAATCGCTGTAACGCCGACGGTTATCGGGATTTTGATCTGTTGTATGTCTCAGAACTCGACCCCACTTGGAACAGCGATTTACTGGCTTTCTTCACCAGTCCGGAAACGGCGTTGTTTGCTAACCCGATAGCGATTGCCGCCTGTGTTGCCGATGCGGCGGCCGCTGCCACTGGCCATCCCATTGATGCTTTGTTCTGGTGCGCTGGGGCCTGGGGTCATCTTTATCCTTTGTCGGGCATTTCATCGACCAGTTACGGTACCGATCCGCGCATTACCAGTTTATTGGCCACCCGAGCAACGGCGGCCTTGCATAGACGCGGACTCGCTTGGAAAACGGCTGGCAATGATGCCTTGTGTGGTGGCATGATTTATCCGTTCATTCCCAAATCTCAATACCGTCTGAGTATGTTTTATCCAGTTGCCGAAACTGACTCCAATCATGCCATCGGTGAAACCACCTTCACTTGGGGTGCGGGTCGCACTTATCCTGGACCTGGCGAAGATCATCTTTATATCCTTTGGCGCTGGCAAGATTGCTGTGTG
>Ga0214214_100310_pt1 | contig 8966 bp, 1 predicted proteins | sample TroBogypolimnion_3_FD_153052 | JGI IMG/M metagenome (GOLD analysis project Ga0214214, IMG submission 153052) | Freshwater microbial communities from Trout Bog Lake, WI - 07JUN2007 hypolimnion | ecosystem: Environmental > Aquatic > Freshwater > Lake > Hypolimnion/Profundal zone | place: Trout Bog... | reverse complement strand
CTCGCTGCAAAGTCCGTCAAGGAGGGTAGGTCAAATATGTCAGCGGCTGTCGTCACCTCACATCCTCGAGTCAACACCGCGCTGCATCAACTTGCTGTCAACAACACCACCCCAGGCATTGCTTCACGAGGACCTGCACTACTGCCAGGCAAAGTACCCAAGTCACGCCAACCCATTCACACAGGTGCCCCTCCTCGGTCACGAGGGGGCCCAGTGGTCACCGCAGTTGCATTGCCAACGCCTGACGCTGCAACTGACTGGACCACACCAGCACAAAGACGCCCCAACGTGAGGGCCAGGGTAGGGCCCACAGCTCCACAGTGCCGACCAAAATCAGACAACCAGTTCGATGCACTTTCTGACGATGCCGACTCCGACTCAGGTGGTGTTTTTGCTTCAGCTCCACCTGTCTCTGCACTGGAAGCATTGCTCCCTGGAACTACAAGCAGCACAGTCACAAAAAAGCATAGGGGGGAGAGTCAAGCGCAGTCAACCCCCTCGACTCGCCGCCTCCCTGGTTTCACTGATGCCCCACCGTGCCCCTCCGATATGAAGAACACGGAATTTGATATTTCATATGGTTCAGCCAAAGACTCTGAGCTGATGACTACTGTGCAAAAATTACGTGAACGCCTAAATCTCGGTAGCCTTGTTGATTACAGCTGGACCCAGCGGCTCTGTGGTCTTGCACTCCGAATGCCTTTGACTGAAGACATTGCTGCTCTCCCAGAGGTTGAGTTCATTAATCATTTGGAAACCATGCGGATCATCATCCTATCATCTCCAGCGCAGTCACCTCTTGTGCCTGCCAAGCCTCCCCTGCCCCCACGAGCGGGACAGAGGGCTGGCACCCGCAAGTAGGATGCGTGCTTCGGCACACATCCGTAGTGGTGACCTCCTGTCGGTGGTTACCATGAATGTCCAGGGCCTCACACGCAATTTGTGGGGAACCGAAGCCGACACACTGAGACCGTTGCTCTCAGGCCTGCGCGATCGCCGCATTGATATTGCATGCCTGCAGGAGCTCTGCCTCCTGCCTTCTGACGTTTCAGAACTCACAACTCGCTGCTGTGACCTTGGCTACACCGCCTTTGTCGCTCCGCTGAAGCGGAACGCACACCCCATATCACAGGGACCCCTTCCACTACTCGTTGAACGACGAACTCTGGGTTGGGGCACCCTCCTCTTAGTGCGCAACGAACTGGCAAAATACACTTCTCTCACCCCCTGCTATGAATCCCACCGTGCAGTGGCGGTGCGTTTGCTCATCCGAAACGTATGCCGTTTCGTCATCGTCGGCTTATACGCTCCTACTGGCCAGTCTGCAGCAGCATCCACCGATCGCCGCGCAATGCTGGCCGGACTAAAAACCCTCGCCAATCTTGCTTCCACGGCCTCTGCCAAACTAATTGTCCTTGGTGACCTCAATGAGGTAGCGGATCCCAGATTAGATTGCCGCCCTCCACTGGTCGAACCTCGAGCTACACCACTGTGCAATCTCCTAAGCGGGCCACTCTCCCTGGTCGACTCATTCCGGATTGTGTTCCCACAGACCGTCGCTGTCACATGGTCGACCCCAGGAGATCAGCTGCTTGATCGCCGCTTAGACTACATCTACGTCGCACGTGGATCAGTTATCGTCAATGCCGAAGTGCTCCACAACAACCCATACATAAAAACAGATCATGGGGTCGTGAGCTGCTCCATCCGCCTAACGGCGAAACTACCAGCAGTCTCCACAATCCACGAAGAGACTCTTCTAGACCCCAACCGCACCCTGGATTGGGGGATTCAGGGGAAAGCAACTACAATTCTCTTCACATCCTCCCCCCATTTAACAGCCCCTGCCTGGGCTGCCATCCTGCCTCAGCTCGTGTTTCCCACACCAACTAGCAACCTGGATCCAGGCTTAGCTCAGACGTCTTCCCTACCTGTCCCCCCTCCTACAGCTGCCATGGCGAAACTCAGTGTCTCCCAGGCACTGTTGGAGCCAGAGGGGGTGGTGAGAGTGCTCGTGGATCTGGAGGAGGATAACTCAGCTGTTGTCGCCTTGCTACTTTCACTAGATACTCGCGTATTCGATACACCAGAGGGGCCATACTCTTTAACTGTCACGTCAACTTCTGGATGGTCTGCCTTCCGCGATGCAATGAGCTCTAACGAGGCAGTGAGCAAGGGTGAGGTGGTTTTGCAAGAGCTAATAGCTGCGACAGCCGTCGGCGCTGACCGGGCAACGGTGTCAGAAGCAATGGGAACGGCCTTTCGCGCCCTAGCAGAGACAGTGGTCAATGTTGCCAAATCAACAATCGCTACCAGGCGAACTGGAGCTGCCCCCCACTCCCAACCTTTCGAGCAGACGAGTCGCCTAAAGCTGCAGTCCCTCCTCCGAAAAATCCAGTCACTTCTTCCAACGCAGGGGGGCACTCGAGCCGCCCTCTTAGCAGTGACACAGGAGGTCAGACATCTCTGCATCAACAAACCGCGACTTCGACGAATCCTCCCACATCCGCCAGCAAGTGACGCAGCCACTGCAGAGTGGGATGGCTTCCGCAAGTCCGTGATAGCTTCACTCGCCAAAGTAACCCAGGCTATCGCTGACGTGGGCGCGGTGGAACGGAAGTCACACAAACGATTGGCAGCACGAAAACGCCATGCAGCCTTCACAGCGAGACGCTTCCGGGAGTTTATTGACTCTTCTGAAGAAAGGTCCCGGCAACGTGGAGGAATCATTTCAGCATCAGTCCCTGACGCTCAGGGTCGTCCGTCCACAACGACAGACCCGGTGTTGGTCAAGCATCTGACGAGAGATTTTATGCGTGACTGGACAACACCGAAGTGTTCCCCCCCATCGGACGTGGACGTCGTCAATGGGCCGGCCTACGAGATCCACAAATCCCCTGAATTCTGCGCGGCACACCCAGAGGTTGCTGCTGCACTTACCCCTCTAACATGGGTTCGTGCAGAATGGTTCAACGGCCTGCGCCTAGAACCCACACTAGCCGAATTCACCGAGCTTATTGACGGAACAACCGCGAACTCAGCACCAGGTCCCAGTCAGATTTCTAACGCCCTTCTCAAACACATGCCCTTGGGCCCGTGGCGTAATATTATCTGGAAAATAATTTGCGCTGCACTCAGACACTGCGTCGTCCCCGCCGACTTAAAACTAGCTTCAATCTGGCTTATCCCCAAAACCACCGAACGGAATCCACCGCCTGAGCGCTGTAGACCGATCTCACTCCTCGAGACGATCTTAAAACTCATTGAAGCACTCCCCATTCGGCGACTACGTAGCATCATCGCCGAACACGGCTTACTTAGCTCATTACAATATGGGTTCGGCGAGGGCTGCAGCACATCCTCACCGCTGCAAATCCTCGCCGCAGCTATCGCACACGCAAATGAGACAGACTGCGATCTTGACGTCGCCTTAGTCGACTTCAAACAAGCTTTCGACCGCCCTCCTCCGTGGGCCTTCCGAGCGGCACTAGCACGTATTGGCATACCAGAACGCGACATAACCTTCTTCATGGCACTACAGGATGAGGCCTTCTCGGTAGTCCAAACAGCATACGGTGCCACCGACCCTTATCCCATTCTTGGAGGAGCAAGGCAAGGCACGAAGTTTGGCCCACTACTCTACCCAATCTATGCCGACATTTATGTCCAGATGCAGTTAAACTCACAGTTAGGATACCGCTTTCCCGTCCACCCACACCCCCCGTCAGCATGTACACTGGAGACACCGTGTAGCAGCACGATCACATCTATTCCAGTCGTGCTATATGTTGACGATACGACAAACTTGGCCGGGAATAACGCCGACTGTTCCACACTGGTGTCGATTATAGTCAAGTTCAACAATGCCTTCGGCGGCAGTCTCCACCCTGACAAATCCCAGTATTCATTTCGCCGGCGTAATTGGAAATTGGCAGACTATGAGAACCATGCAAGTCGCTTTGCACAATACCTCCTTCTCCGTGAGAATGGCGCAACTGAGAGCTCTGCCATGAATAGCGCAATGCTTGACTGGAATTCTGCCCTCCTCGGCGCATTCCCTTGGCCGCCTATAGCCGTAGGTACCCAACGTTGTAACTTGTGCCCCAATTTCCAAGCTATGCTTTCACTTGGCTGTTGGTTCTCCCTTGATGGCAGCACACTGCACCAGGAACGCATCATTCGCGACACCGTCGACAGTTTTTGTGCTTGCGCAATCAGGAAACGTCACTCGATATCTGAGATGCGGTACCTCCTCAACGTTGTGCTTCTACCTCGAGTGGTTTACCCAGCCCGTGTACAGCTCCCACCGCCGGCATTCTTGGCTTCATTGGACGCCCGCATTGCCTCCACAATCATCAAATCCTGCGGGCTCCAAAAAGGCACAGCCTCTGCTACAATATTTGCACTTGATGGTCTTGGCATGCCGTGTCTCTCAGCGGCTGCCACCGGTGCAGCAATCGAAGAGACACTTGCCGTCCTCAACAATGATTGGTCAGCTGAGGCACGTGTGTTAATTGCGGAGTCTGCAGTGGCACATACCGACACGGTAGAGTGTCGGGCCTCAACCATCCGCGCTGCCAGGCAGGCATCCTGGATGCGTGCACCACAGACGGCACTGGTATCTCGTTTGCAGTCACTGGCGACACAACTTTGCATCCCTGGATGCCCACTGTCGTATCCCTTCCACAAATCCTTATGGCGATCAATCCGTGCCCCGTATCTGGCGCGTGTGTGGGAGGCGATGTCGAGCCTGGGAATCGAATTCCACAGCCGCATGCCCGGTCTACAAAACGATCCCCGCTGCATGCTTGCAGATGTAATACCCCCTCAACAGTATCACCGTATTGCCGCTGTAATCACCAGGTGTGCTCCTCCTCTACCAGGATCACCAGCACCGCAACAACCGTTGTGGACCCTCAGCCAGGTGGTTCGCCGCGATGGCCTCGGCCTTCGCAGCCGACAAGACCTCACAGGAGGAATCCAGGTCAAACGGCCCCGAGCACAAGGGCCACTTGGAGCGAGCATCCCATCACCACAGGCTAGAGAGAGGCCCAGCCCCATTGCATGGTTATCGTCACTCAGTCGTTTCCTCAAAATTGGTCGCTCAAAGCCCATTGCTGTCACAGCCCCGAAGTCCTGCGCACTCCTCGGCCGCTTGAAGGTAGGTGAGTGGCAAGTCGCACTCGACTACTTAACGCACGCCATAGGTGACGTGGTGTGCGTGTGGCTCCCGGTGAACGTACCGCTGCGGGTGGCTCTGCGGACTTTCATCGTCCGCCAAACCCTCCTCGACGGCCGACTCGTTGGTCTCGCTGAGCTCATCCCATCCCAGGGCTTCAGTCGATGGCGGTTACCTGCCTACGGCACCGCAACCAACCCATTACCCCTGTCACTCAGAGATGTGGGACCTCTCCCACTTGTTGCACCACCACAATGCCATGACACTGACGCGAGTGATCTAGTTTGGATGTGTGGCCAGGACGTCATCCCCTTGGTGGGCGGTTGGGCACCCAACGAGGAGGACGAAGATGGTGACTCTGCCACGTGGATGGTTCCATTCTCACACGTCTGGTTGCAACACTCTTACGACGGCGAAGTTCAGCGGCGTCTCGAAAACACTGCCCGAATAGCGGCAGGCGATGAGCACCCACTACGACGCATACGAGCAGCCCTCTTGCAATGTGAAATCCAACCGCCACTTCCTCAACCACAGACACAGAGATATCCCGAAAGACTGCCAACCAGCATTAACACTGCCCCTGCAAAAAGACAGATTGAAATCTTTTGTGCTGGAGCCGCTCCAATCGGGGAAAATCACACCCTCCCCCTAGGTGCTGCAGTCGCATACGCCAATCTTGCAACCTCCCCACGTACCCCCCCATTCTCATGTCCGAGCACATACGACACATGTTTTACAACGCTTTCTGTCCGCCGCGAGCCGGGGGCAACGCTAACGAGCCCTGAACGGCCGGACATCGTCACAGCTGAGACATTAGGACTTGCGCTTGCTTTGCAGGCAGTAGCGGCTCTACGTAACTCATTCGACTCGGTAAGGATCTCGTCACAATCAGCCTTCCTCCCAGCCATCGCATCCAAGCTGCAGTACGCCTCCCTCGGCCGCCGCCGCCTTTGTAAACATCCGTCTGATGCTGCCAACCTTGTGCAAGCCTACCACCTACTACAACAATTTTCAGGCCTCCCAAAACCCATAGTCTCGGTATGCTCAACGCAGACAGAAGCTTTGGCGTGTGTGCAGCAGCGTTCACAGCTAGCTGCCTTCTCAGAGTCACCATCATACCGCGTCTTTCCACTTGCATCAGACTGGGGGTTGGCCGAACACAACGGCGAACGGGTGTACTCTAGGATAGCATCATTTGTTGTAAAGTGCTTTGCCCTGCAATCTAGGGTGGCTTGGGCCCATCTTCCCTCTCAAGGCCGTGTCATCCGACATACGCCTCTGGCCCCTAGCATTTTCCGTGCTGCAGCAATGACCCGTGGAGGACCAACTATAAAATCAACATTTCGCTCTGCCACAGGCACGCAACTCACACGGCGAGGACTCAACAGGTGCAATCCAATTGCCCACCCATCTGGCAACTGCCTCCTGCCAGGATGTAATCCAACCTTGCCCGACGACCAAGCCCACGCTTTGCTAGTATGCAACTCTGTCACCGCAGAACGTGACGCACTGCGAATCACTCTAGCCTCTGCAATCAGGAAACTAGGCCCCCCGCATTTCTGGAACGCTCTCACTCCCGGGCCCCGTCTTGGCAACGATAATGCTCGCACAACGACATTGTCGGCATTCTCCACAACATCGATTGCACCCACGTTTGTGGATGGAGTCTCTCTCGCAATGGTCCGACAATCGCCAGACCCACCCGGGTCGATCGCCTTACCCATGCTTGGGGCAGTGCTCCGCATTGATGAGTTACCTCCTCCTCCGCTACACGCAACTCGCCGCAGTCTCATCGAATGGAACTCGAGAACCCGCAGCACTTGGACCGCCCTTCCCACACACCTCTTGCTCAACATGGTATTCCTGTGGCAATCCACTGATACGGCCTCAGACACCATGCGCCCCGACTCGCTCCTATGTGCTGTGGCAGTTGCTGCCTCCTCTCCAGTCCTGGGGTCGGACCCACACTGGCCCGCCCTCCACCACGCCATCTCGGACATCCTCATGGACACTCTCAGCCTTCGGTCCTGCGTCGTAACGTCGGCGCTATTGACACCTCGGCGCAGCATACAGGCCATCTTGGCCCCAGACTCTACACCCACTCCACTCGACGAACTCATCGGTTGCAACAAGTGGTCAACACTCGCCCTTTGCGAGTCGGCAATCAAGCATGGTACCCTCATCCTGCTGCCGCCGACAGACAAGAAGGTATCCGCGGCCCTCTGTGAATTAGCACTTAATCGCAGAGGAGGACACTTCGTCGTACTCATCCCGTGGGATGCCACCGCCCCCCAACAGTGGAGACAAACACAGTCCACAACACTCGCCCATCTCACTGATGCCGGTTTCCGCGCCGTGGCAACCCTTCCAGCTGCTCTGGTCGTCACAACAAAGCTCGTCCCATTTGGCCGTGGCCTCTTGTCACAGAGAAGCTCAGATTCCACTCATCCTCACATACTACTCACATCTTGGGACACCACCTCCCATGCAATGGCAAACGCCTTGCTGGCGCTTGGAGCCTTTGCAGAACTGAGGGCCACTGCTCGGGGTACCCCCCTTCGTAAGACAGACCCAGTTGGGACACCAACACCGTCACCCTCCCTTCCCTGGCACATAGAGCTTGCCGTCCCAACTGGCGATACCAATGCAAACTGGCCAATTACTCTCAATCACAACTGTTGCGTGACCCAAGTCGCCGGACCAAATGCTGCGAGAATCGTAGCCCAAATAGCTGCTTTACGCTCGACCCCACCGGAGGACTTTCTGTTTCCTCACCTACTGACTCCCCTACCCACACTGGGCCGCACCCCTCCTCCTAGCGTGTACCTCGGAGCCGCCCTCGACGACAACTGCCAACCGCATCCAGGAACGGGGTGTGAATGGTTACCACTTACAACCCTACAAACCCTCGCAGCCGGCTCTGTCCCCGCTGCACTCCACAAAGTCATCTTACCTTGGGTACAGCAACGCTCCCTATCAGCCAGACGAGAGAATACTCAATCTAACCTAGCGGGGGTCATCCCCAGCGGGCCACTTGCAACAACTGTTCCGCTACCATCTAGCCCAACACATCACGGAGACACAAAGACCGTAACAGCAGCAGTCATCCAGTGCTCCACACTACTCTGGGCCAAACGCAATGCCCTCTTGGCCGCCCATTCGAGCCACAACCCATCCCCTGGTCAGCAGCATAAGCGCTGCCAGCGCCCACCTGTGGAACCTGAATCCCCCCTGCCACCAGTAGACTCCCGCATTGAGGCTCACGGGGAGATCCCCCAGCAACCCTCAAACTCACACTTGCTGCCACCGCTGGCAGACCAAGCACTGGCACACCACCACCCGCACGTTAGGGTACTCCACCCGGGGAGAGACCCCACTCATCCTCCCCACTAGGCAGCCTGGGCCTAGTGGCTTGCCGCTTGCAGTCTCGTGGGAGGGAGCGGATGGCAGGGACAGCGCGCTTCTGGTAGCGTGGTTGCCTGGGTTAGTACCCCGGTGGCCACACCAGGATCGTAATCGCTCCAAAAGCGAGGCACGTTACTGCTGCATGCTAGACATGCACGATGGGACACGTCATGGGCACGGGCGATTGCTGCGTGCCCCGTGACATATTCTTGAATGAAATACAAAAAAAAACTCTGCCTGAGCCTGAGCTATAAAAAATATCTCGTAGCCTAGTGGTTAAGAAGCTCGATATGCGAGATTCTGCTAAATAACCGGCAAGGCATGGGTTCGATTCCCCAACCAGACATGTGGGTTTTTTTGCTTTCTGCAAAAATAATAATAG
>Ga0214214_100298_pt1 | contig 9240 bp, 6 predicted proteins | sample TroBogypolimnion_3_FD_153052 | JGI IMG/M metagenome (GOLD analysis project Ga0214214, IMG submission 153052) | Freshwater microbial communities from Trout Bog Lake, WI - 07JUN2007 hypolimnion | ecosystem: Environmental > Aquatic > Freshwater > Lake > Hypolimnion/Profundal zone | place: Trout Bog... | reverse complement strand
TGAACTCGCTATTCGTGAAAAGCACAAGTTACCGGCTGATTATGCCCTTAAACAAGATGAGGATGTACTCGATACTTGGTTTTCATCGGCTCTATGGCCTTTTTCAACCTTGGGTTGGCCAGAAAATACTGAAGAACTTGCCAAACATTATCCAACCAGTGTCTTAGTCACAGGCTTTGATATCATTTTCTTCTGGGTTGCCCGCATGATTATGATGGGGCTTAAATTTCAAGGTGCTGTGCCCTTTAAAGAAGTTTACATACATGGCTTGGTGCGTGATGCCGAAGGCCAAAAAATGTCCAAATCTAAAGGTAACGTGCTTGACCCGATTGATATTATTGACGGCATAGAACTCGAAGCGCTGGTAGCTAAAAGAATTGCGGGTATGATGCAGCCCCATTTAGCTAAAAAGATTGAACAGGCCACCCGCAAAGATTTTCCTGACGGCATACAATCTTACGGTACCGATGCCTTACGTTTTACTTTTGCCTCTTTAGCCTCAACCGGTCGCGATATTCGTTTTGATATGGCGAGAACAGAAGGTTATCGTAATTTCTGTAACAAGCTGTGGAATGCCGCACGTTACGTATTGATGAATACCGAAGAACAAGATAACGGTTTATCTGATGCACCGTGTACCTATACCCAAGTTGATCGTTGGATTATCTCCAGACTCAACCAAGTCACGACCACAACGAGTCATGCCATAGATAATTATCGCTTTGATTTAGCCGCACAAGCGCTTTATGAATTCACTTGGAATGAGTACTGCGACTGGTATTTGGAGCTCGCTAAAATCTCCTTACAATCTGATGATGAGGCATTACAGCGCGGCACTCGTAAAACCTTATTGACAGTATTGGAAACTCTGTTACGCTTAGCCCATCCGCTAATGCCTTTTATCACCGAAGAAATTTGGCAACGTGTTGCCCCTTTGGCAGGCATTCATGCTGACACCATTATGTTACAGCCTTATCCGATAGCAGATGAATCGCTCATTGACGATAATGCGGTCACAGAAGTTAATTGGGTCATGAGCTTTATTCTAGGTGTACGACGTATTCGGGGTGAAATGAATATTGCTCCTGGCAAGCCTTTACCCGTATTACTACAAAATGGCTCACTCAATGATCAAGACTTCTTAAACAAGAACCGTGTTTATTTACAAAAGATAGGTCGTTTAGAGTCTATATTGTGGTTAGAAAATGAAGAATCTACACCAGAATCTGCCATTGCCTTAGTGGGCGAAATGAAAATCTTAATTCCTATGGCAGGCCTTATCGATAAAGATGCTGAATTGGCACGCTTGGAAAAAGAAATACAAAAAATAAACAATGACTTACCTAGAATTAAAGATAAGTTAACTAACCCAACCTTTATCGATAAAGCGCCACCCGCTGTTATCGATAAAGAAAAAGCTAAATTAGCTGAGTTAGGTTCACTGCTCAGCAACCTAGAACAACAACACGCTAAAATACTAGCGATGTAAAGAGCAAGCGAAGGGCAAAAGGTGAAAGGCAAAAAACATAAGTTCTACACCAGTCTTTAGCCATAAGTTTGCGCCCCGAGGGAACGATAATAAACACCGTAGGGGCGTATTGCATACGCCCCTACTATCAAAACAATGTTATATAACACTTACTTGTGTAGATACCTTTAGCCTTTAGCCTTTTCTAACCCTTAACCTTAAACCTTGCCTATGGCTAGTTCATCTGAAAACATCCCATTAAGCGAGTTCATTCATTACTTAATTAAAGATGGACTACTCTCAGCTAGCCAAGCCGAAATTTATAACGCACAAGCACAAAAGAAACAAACACCTTTATTAAGTTATCTTGTCATTAATAATCTTATTGATAGCCATCAAGTCGCCATAAAAGCCTCACAAGCATACAACTTTCCGTTTTTTAATCTTGATGCTATTGAACTTCAGAGCCTTCCGATACACTTAACGAATGAAAAACTCATCCGTAAACATCATATACTTCCGCTTTTTAAACGTGGTGAAACCTTATTTATAGCCTCATCAGACCCTACTAATTTTCAGGCTTTAGATGACATCAAATTTCAAAGCCAATTGCACCCAGAGATCATATTAGTTGATGAAAAAAAATTATTCAAAGCCATAGAAACTCTGTTAGAAGCCACCGATACTTCAATGTCAGATCTACTCGATGATGAACTGGAGCATCAGGGCATTAACAACAATAGTGATGACGAAGATTTAATTAAAACTGACAGCAATGCTGAAATTGACGACGCTCCAGTGGTACGCTTTGTTAATAAAATATTGTTAGATGCCATCAAAAAAGGTGTCTCTGACATTCATATGGAACCTTATGAAAAATACTTCCGTATCCGCTATAGATCTGACGGCATACTCTATCAAATTGCTAGCCCACCTACTCATATAGCGCCTCGAATCATATCGAGAATTAAAGTCATGGCCAAAATGGATATTGCCGAACGCCGCGTTCCACAAGATGGCCGGATTAAAATAACACTCTCTCAAAACCGAGATATTGATTTTCGAGTAAACTCATGTCCAACACTATTTGGTGAAAAGATTGTCCTACGCATTCTAGATCCAAGTAGTGCACAGATTGGTATTGAAAAGTTAGGCTTTGAACCTGAACAAGAACAGATTTTTCTGAAAGCCATTAACAAACCTTATGGTATGGTTTTAGTAACAGGACCTACCGGCAGTGGCAAAACGGTTACTCTCTATACGGGATTAAACCTACTTAATAGTATCGAACGTAATATATCTACCGCCGAAGATCCCGTTGAAATTACGGTCGAAGGCATTAATCAAGTTAACATGAATGTCAAAGCAGGACTGACCTTTGCCAATGCCTTACGTGCTTTTTTACGTCAAGATCCTGATGTTATTATGGTCGGTGAAATTCGTGATTTAGAAACGGCAGAAATTGCCGTTAAAGCAGCACAAACCGGCCATTTAGTGCTATCAACACTTCACACCAATGATGCACCACAGACCTTAAATAGGCTTATGCAAATGGGTATTGAACCTTTCAATATCGTATCGGCTATTATTTTAATCATAGCCCAGCGCTTGGCTAGACGTTTATGTGAACATTGTAAAACCCCCGCACATCTCCCTGACACCACACTTATTGCAACTGGCTTTAAAACAGAAGAATTAAGTAACCTTAAGCTTTTTAGCCCTGTCGGCTGTGAACATTGCACCAACGGTTATAAGGGCAGAATCGGTATTTATCAAATGATGACCTTAAGTGATGCTATGCGTACACTTATTTTAGAAGGTGGTAATGCTTTGCAATTGGCAGAACTTGCAAAGTCCGAAGGCATCAATGATTTACGCAGCTCCGGCTTAAATAAAGTTCGTATGGGCATCACTAGCCTTGAAGAAATAGATAGAATAACCAAGGAATAATGATGACTAACAACCCAGAGCAATTTGATTTTATTTGGGAAGGTCTTGATAAAAACAGACAAAAAAGCAAGGGTGAAATCACTGCAAAAAGCGAAGTATTGGCACGCACGGAGTTAAGACGACAAGGTTATCGTATTACAAAAATAAGAAAAAAATCTAAACCATTATTTTCCAGAGTACGTAAAATTACAACCAGTGACATCGCACTTTTCTCAAGACAATTAGCTACCTTGCTTAAAGCCGGAATTCCTTTAGTACAAGCATTCGACATCATTGGTAAGGGCCATGAAAATCCAAGTATGCAACTCATGCTATTGAATATAAAAACCAATCTTGAAAGTGGCGATACCTTAGCCGAATCACTAAAAAAGAACCCCCTCTACTTTGATGAATTATTCTGCAATTTGGTTGAAGCCGGTGAAAGCGCAGGCGTACTAGAAACCCTACTCGATAAGATCGCTACATATAAAGAAAAAACCGAGTCGATGAAAAAGAAAATCAAAAAAGCGTTAACTTACCCGATCGCTGTCATTATCGTCGCTTTCATAGTCACCACCATACTTCTACTCTTTGTGGTGCCTGTCTTTGAAGAACTATTTAAGAGTTTTGGTGCTGATCTACCGATATTTACCCGCCTAATTGTTGATATATCTAAAACGCTGAAACAAACCTGGTGGCTAATACTGGCTATTATCATCGCAGCAATTTATAGCTTTATTTATTTCAAGCGACATTCGCGAGTCTTTAATCGCTTCCTAGATACAACCTTATTAAAAGTGCCTATGATCGGCTCTATATTAAATAAATCAGCGATTGCCCATTTTTCCAGAACTTTATCTATCTTATCCGCTGCTGGCATCCCGTTAATCAATGCATTAAGCTCGGTTTCTGGTACCTGTGGCAACATTATGTATAGAGAAGCCGTGTTAAAAATGCGTGAAGAAGTAGCAATAGGACAACGATTACAATTTGCTATGCTGCAAACAACACTATTCCCACATATGGTGCAACAAATGATTGCCATTGGTGAAGAATCTGGCTCTCTGGATGCTATGCTTGCTAAAGTTGCCGATTTTTATGAAGAAGATGTCGATAATTTAGTCGATAACTTAAGCAACTTAATAGAGCCTATGATTATGGTGATTTTAGGCATACTCATAGGCGGCCTAGTGATTGCTATGTACCTGCCTATCTTTAAAATGGGCGCAGTTATTAATTAAACCCGACAAAATATTTTCATTGTTTCAATATCAAGTGCTCTCAACAGCTATTGATTATTATGAATACCTGCGTAGAATCAAGCCATAAAGTTAAACAAAGTCTCAACAAATATAAAACTCATCTTGAGCCATTGTCACAACAATGCCAGTATCACTTAAGCAGACCCAGTGTTCCTCTCAGGAGTCGTAATTAGTATGTATAGTCATTTAGAAACCGCCAAGAATCCTGAAAATCTTAAACGCGTCGTTGTTGATCCTGTCTCTCGTGTTGAGGGTCACGGTAAGGTGACCTTATTATTAGATGCGGACAATAAGATACAGCAAGCCCGATTGCATATCGTTGAGTTTCGAGGCTTTGAACGTTTTATTCAAGGCCGCCCCTACTGGGAACTTCCGGTCTTAGTGCAAAGATTGTGCGGCATTTGTCCGGTCAGCCATCATTTGGCTGCCGCAAAAGCCATCGATCAATTAGTCGGTGTAGATCCCGAGAACCTGCCTATTTCAGCCGACAAACTAAGGCGCTTATTGCACTTTGGACAAGTACTGCAATCCCATGCCCTGCATTTCTTTCATTTATCCAGTCCCGATTTATTGTTCGGCTTTGAAAGTGATATCAGTCAACGTTCTATTATGGCCGTTCTGGCCGCTTATCCTGATTTAGCCGTACAAGGCGTTAAGCTCCGTAAATACGGACAAGAAGTGATCCGTATGGTCTCTGGAAAACGTATTCATGGTACAGGCGCTATACCCGGTGGCATGAATAAATCATTATCTAAAGCCGAGCGTGATTATTTACTGGAAGACATCGATCAAATGATCGCTTGGGCAGCTGCATCAGTAGCGCTCATTAAAACAGTACATGAATCGAATCTACCTTATTTCGATGACTTTGCCACCATTCCTACTAATTATATGGGCTTAACTCAGCCAGATGGTGCGCTAGAACTATATCATGGTGGCTTACGCGCCAAGAATGCGCAAGGTCAAACCATCATGGATCATGTTGATTACTGTCACTATAACGATTATATCCACGAAGAAGTTCGCTCGTGGACTTACATGAAATTCCCTTATTTATTATCGTTAGGTCAAGAAGAAGGCTGGTATCGAGTCGGACCTTTAGCCAGAATTAATAACTGTGATTTTATTAAGACACCACAGGCAGAAGCGGCACGCATTACCTTTAAAGCCCACAGCCCAGGTGCAATGGTTCATAGTACCCTAGCTTTTCATTGGGCCCGCTTGATTGAACTATTACATTGTGCTGAAGCCATTAAAGAACTGTTACACGATCCCGACATTATGGGTTTAGATTTAGTCGCAAAAGGTGAAAAACGCTATGAAGGCGTAGGGGTTATCGAAGCGCCTCGCGGTACTTTATTTCATCATTATCAGGTTGATGAAAATGACATCGTCACCAAAGCTAATTTAATCGTTTCTACCACCAGTAATAACAGAGCTATGAATGAATCAGTACGCCAAGTAGCCGCTGAATATTTATCTGGCAGAGAACTCACTGAGCCCTTATTAAATAATCTAGAAGTAGCGATCCGCGCTTATGATCCTTGTTTGTCTTGCGCTACTCATGCCATGGGAAAAATGCCCTTGCAGTTAGAGTTAATGGATGCCAACGGTCAATTAATTGATAAGCTGGTTAAACATAGTAATGGTCAAATCGAACGGCTGGCATGATTAAACCCATATTAGTGTTCGGCTACGGTAATCTTAGCCGTGGTGATGATGCATTAGGTCCGTTATTAATAAACCATATTGAAAGTCATTGTGATTTAACAGAAATAGAAATCCTAACCGACTTTCAGTTGCAAATAGAACATGCGCTGGATTTAGAACATCGGTCATTAGTCTTATTTGTCGATGCTTCTGTTGCCTGCATTAATACCTTTGATTTTTCACAACTTTCAGCGGCCAGAGATAAAAGCTATACCACTCATGCCATGAGCCCTGCGGCGGTTTTAGCGGTGTATGTTTCAATAAAAAAACAAACACCGCCACCTTGTTTTCTAATGAGTATTAAAGCTGAAAGTATGGAATTAGGTGCAGACTTAGGCAAGTCGGCTGAAAATAATTTGCAGCAAGCCTGTTTGTTTGTAAAACAATTATTGCAAGAACCAACTCTTAATCACTGGCTACAACAAACAACTTAGTTTTTAAGCAACTCTACTTGCAACGGCCAATCTCTATGATTAAAAACTTGTCCTTGTTCTCTAACCGTTGCACAAGCACTAGGTGATATTTCTGCGAATACCCATTGCACCTCATTAAAGATACCCTCCGATAAAATACCATTATCAGGAAAACCTCTATCTACTGGCGTATAAATAGCCGCCGCGCCCACATTAACATCCACGGCTTCTGACCATGGCGCATTACCGACTAACGAAGCTTGAACGACATAACATTGATTTTCTAAGGCTCTAGCTTGACAGCCAATTTTAACGCGATTAAAACCTGCGACAGTATCCGTACAACTAGGCACTAAAATTAATATACAACCTGCCTCGACTTGTTTTCTGGCTAATAAAGGAAACTCGCTGTCATAACAAATATTAATGGCAATTTTTCCATATTCCGTATCAAAGCATTTCAGTTCTTTTCCGCCTTTAATTAACCAGCGTTCGTTTTCAAAGCGCGTCATCATGAGTTTATCTTGATAATCGACTGAACCATCCGCCATAAATAAATAAGCGCGGTTATGATAAACCTCTCCTTCAATAAGCACCGGAAAGGTACCTGCTTGAATAATACAATGATGCTGTTGAGCTAAGCGTGTAAACAACGCAATAAAATCACCATGCAATGATTGCATAGCGACTAACTGTTTACTTAAAGATGAATAAATTTCCTGAGCAAATAATGATGCCAGCTCCATACTAAAGTACTCTGGGAACACTAAAATATTAGCGTTTTGTGCGCTAGCCTCACCCACCCAACGCTCAATTTTTTGCTGATAAGCTGACCAATCGGCCAAAAAACTAATATCATATTGAGCTGTAGCAGTTTTAACGTTCATCATAGCCAAAAAATCATAGTTGCGTGTCCAGTTTTAAAAGAATGACTTATATAGAAGCCAATTAAAACCGAGAGTTTACTTAGACCTAATGACATTTACAATAGCGATACACTGTAAGTAACTGACTACAGTAGCGAAGCTAACCATGAGTGATGAATAAGCCTTTTATTTACCCTAAAAATAAGACCTATCCTCACTCACTATTTGACTATTGTAACTTTATCAAGTTATCCCCAAATCCTGTGGATAACTCTGTGGATGATTACTTTATAGAGCCACTAACTCTTTAATTTTTAGCTAAGTTTCTTAGATTGTCCAAATTTCATACAATTGCTTTCTATAACACAAAATCAATGACTTACGACTAATTTAATCGCCATATCTAACAAATCATTATTAACTATCGGTTTCATAAGCATTAGTTTGAATATGTGTGTAACTTATGAAAATTCTTTGTCGTAAAAGCATTGTCAAGGAAATATTGAATTAAATGAGTAAGCTTTAAAAGCAACTACCATAATCCAGCAGTAATTCCTCACAGCCAAAAAATAGACGGGGATAATCTATCCTTATTAATAACTTTAACCCGTATTCAAAGAATACCGCTAAAGTTAACAGCCGACTTCCCGCTGCAAAAATACTCTGCGTAGTGTTTGCTGAACAGCGCCAAACGGCAGTAGTCCACCAAATAATAGGCAATAACAGCATCAAATGCACATCATCCCAACTGGAAACCGTTAGCAAGCCCATTTTTGCTAAGGTATCGGCGACATATAAGCTGATATTTAAAACAATAAAGAACGGCCAAAGCGCCCAGCGCAGCCACACGCCACCGATCCAAGCCGAAAATAAATAATTATTTAAAGAGAGTTGTTGGCATTTTTCTGCAAGAACTGGCGCACTCAAAAACAAAACCAATAGCAAAGCGACAACTATCATCAATAACTCAACAGGACTTGCCCAAGCAATTTCTGCAAAAAATAAAGGTAAGGTATAAATGAACATAACTGCGCCTATTAAATAGAAAGATGACGACTGATCAATACTGGACTGCTATTAAAACTCTATGCCCTGCTCTGCAATAATGCCCTGCTCATAAGCATGTATTATTTTTGTCATTTCCGTTACAGTATCAGCTATAGCAATGACTTCGGGCGCGGCATTTCGACCGGTCATAATCAAATGCAACCAAGGTGGTTTTTCATCGCGGATAAAGTCAGCGATTTCTTGACCAGTAATCCATTGATAACCACAGCAATAATTGATTTCATCTAATAACACTACATCAAATTCTTCAGATAAAATTTTCTGTTTACTAAGCTCCCATATAGCTTGGCTGGTTTTAATATCTTGTTCAGGATTCTTAGTATCCCAAGTAAAACCGTCACCTAAAGCATGCCACTCAATATTATCAAAGCGCTGCGCTGCTTTTTGTTCGCCGGTTTGCCATTGGCCTTTAATATACTGAATTACACAGACTTTCATATCCCAGCCTGCGGCACGGAACACCATACCAAAAGCGCTGGAAGATTTACCTTTACCTTCACCTGTATTCACGACCACCAAGCCAT
>Ga0214214_100282_pt1 | contig 9656 bp, 10 predicted proteins | sample TroBogypolimnion_3_FD_153052 | JGI IMG/M metagenome (GOLD analysis project Ga0214214, IMG submission 153052) | Freshwater microbial communities from Trout Bog Lake, WI - 07JUN2007 hypolimnion | ecosystem: Environmental > Aquatic > Freshwater > Lake > Hypolimnion/Profundal zone | place: Trout Bog... | reverse complement strand
AACGACGATTTGCTTGAGATTCGCCAGCAAACGCTTCTTTCAAAGACTGTTCAGTCTTTGTGCCTTTTACAGTTTTAGCCATGAATGACTCCTAAAAATGATGATTTTGGATAGGGCGAGTATTTCTGCATATGAGAAAAAACCACTCACCACGGGGTTATTATGAACAAAACAAGGCTATCGAATAATCATATTTTTGTATTGGCTTGATAGCTAAAAGCAACTAATAGTTAAATTTCGATTAAAGAAATAAAAGATGAGACATACTGCGAAATACCTAATCAAGCGCTATTCCTTTTATCTTGGTGGTGACCAGCCACATGTCACTTGGACTGAGCGCTTTCGCTCCAGTTGTGGTGCATTTGTGGGATTGATGTTAGTGCTTACTATTGCTAAGTACCTTGGAGAGCTGAGTGGCCTTGATGAATGGCTCATGGCATCTTTGGGCGCTAGTGCACTTTTGGTTTTTGCTTTACCAGGTAGTCCGATGGCTCAGCCTTGGGCGGTGATTGCTGGAAATACTCTATCGGCCTTGGTTGGTATTACAGCAGCCAAGCTCATTAGCGAGCCGCTTCTTGCAATGCCGATTGCTGCATCCTTATCGATTTTAGGGATGTTTGTTTTGCGTTGCCTGCATCCCCCAGCCGCTGCTGTGGCATTAATTGCAGTACTAGGACATGTGTTGCACTATCGCTATGCGCTATTTCCAGTAATGATCGATTCAGTTTTGCTGGTTCTGGCGGGGGCTATTTATAGCAATATGACAGGCAAAAAGTATCCCAATCGTCCTGCAAGATAGTTTTAACGCATGAAATGAGGTCTTTTTAGGCTTAATTTAGCGTAAAAAGACCTAAAAGTTAATAAAAGTAGTTAATCACTTCATTTTAGTTGCTGCAATCGAGACGATACAGTCTTTAATGCTGTAATTTTGGTATTTACCAGTGTTTTCCTTGCGCAGTGACTGGGCGCATTCAGAAACTGAGTTACGAACATTGATTTTTGGGATGTTATTTGATGTCATTTTTGACTCCTAGGGTCTTGTTTCAAAAAGCTGCATGAATATCTTCTTATCGACTTTAAGGTGCCTTGATATTGCGCAGTCTCCAATTCTAATTAATTTTGGAATCGAGACATGCCTTTAAAATCAAAGACTAAATAGTTTGATAAAAACAAATACTAAAAGCGAGTGTTCATTAATGACTCAAGTATTGCCAGTAATTCTGTGTGGAGGTTCCGGCACCCGCCTTTGGCCACTATCGCGCTCCGGCTTTCCAAAGCAATTTTTGATTTTATCGGGTGACGATTCAAAAAAGAGTCTTTTCCAGCAGGCCATTGAGCGCATCCATGCCATTGCAAATGCTGATATTAAGTTGGGTAGTACGGTAATCGTGACCAATGAAGAGCACCGCTTTTTAGCGCTTGACCAGCTACGCGAGTTAAAAAACATCCAAGCAACTTTATTGCTTGAGCCCTCCGGCAGAAATACTGCCCCAGCTTTAACGCTGGCAGCTCTATTTGCAGCTGATGCGGATACCGACCAAATCCTCGTTGTCACCCCAGCAGACCAAACAATTCAGAATGGGTCTGCATTTACTAAGGCATTACAGCAGGCAGTCAGTATTGCGAGTCACGGAGATATTGCCATTTTGGGCATCACCCCAACTACTCCAGAGACTGGATATGGCTATATCAAGGCGCATAGTAAGGAGTCAAGCAATGTGGGTGGCCAATATACCGTTGAGCGATTTGTAGAAAAGCCAGATGCAGCGACGGCTCAAAAGTATGCGAAAGAGGGCGGCTACTTTTGGAATGGGGGGATGTTTGTGCTTAAAGCCAGCGTTTGGTTGGCAGCTTTAAAAGCGTTCCGTCCAGATATTCTGACTGCTACTGAAAAGGCCTGGCAGGTCAAAGCGCAAGATGCTTCTGGCGATGCGATATTTCTGCGTCCAGGTAAAGAAGCTTTTAATGCAATTCCGAGTGAGTCAATTGACTATGCGGTGATTGAGAAATGCCCGGGATCACAGTTCCCCGTCAAGATGGTCGAGCTTAATGCTGGCTGGAATGACTTAGGCGCTTGGGATGCTGTTTGGCAGGTGGGCAAGCAAGATCAAAATGGCAACGTCACGAGTGGTGATACTTTGCTGACGAACTCCAAGAACTCCCTAGTACATGCCAGTAGCCGCTTAGTTAGTGCGGTGGGCGTGGAAAATCTCATCATCGTTGAGACTGCTGATGCTGTTTTAGTTGCTGACAGAGCTAACAGCCAAGACGTTAAGAATATTGTTGGCCAGCTAGAGGCGCAAAAGCGCGAAGAGAAGAATTTGCATCGCAAAGTCGCACGTCCTTGGGGATGGTATGACAGCGTAGACGAGGGTGAGCGCTTTAAGGTGAAGCGCATTCAAGTAAAACCAGGAGCAAGCCTCTCTTTGCAAATGCACCACCACCGAGCTGAGCATTGGATTGTGGTCAAGGGCGTTGCTGAGATTACTAATGGCGATCAAGTGATCATGCTTACTGAAAACCAAAGTACGTATATTCCGCAGGGGCAAACGCACCGTTTGGCGAACCCCGGCAAAACACCGCTAGAGATTATCGAGGTGCAGTCAGGTAGCTATTTGGGCGAAGATGACATTGTGCGTTTTGAAGATACTTACGGTCGCAGCTGATTTACAAAGGAAGAGAATGCGCTTTATTAAAAAATTAGATCGGATCATTCAGAAGGCAAGACGAAAGCTAAGGCTAGCATTGCTCGATCCGCAAACGCACATTATGCCGATGGTAGAACTTGAGAAGCTGCAGGAGTTTTTGGGCGCCGTAAGACCCAAAAAAACCAACCATTTGTTAATAAGAATAGGCGGCGAAGGTGATGGCGGTTATTTGGTGCCGGATGATTTGGGGGGTATTAATAGCTGCTTCTCCCCTGGGGTATCTTTTGTTGCTGATTTTGAGTTGGCGTTAGCGCAGGGGGGGGTTCAGTGTTTTTTGGCTGATTATTCTGTTGATGCTCCGCCAGTTAGCAACCGATTATTTGATTTTGAAAAGAAATTTTTAGGCCCAAAGGCAACAGACATATTTATGACTTTGGAGAGTTGGGTGAGGCGTAAAGCTGCGAATGACAGCGATTTAATTTTGCAGATGGATATTGAGGGGTCTGAGTATGGGGTTCTCTGCGACACAGGTTCTGATGTTCTAAAGCAGTTTCGTATTTTAGTAATAGAATTTCATGACCTTGATTTGCTGCTAGATCGAGCGGGTTTTGAATTAATCAATCTTACCTTTACTAAGATTTTGAAAGATTTTGAGGTTGTTCACATTCACCCCAATAATTGCTCCAAAGTTGTCGAGTATGGAGGGATTAAAATTCCCCCGGTTATCGAAATAACATTTTTGAGAAAAGATCGCATTACAAGTAGTGAGTGGGCTTTAGAGTTTCCACATCCTCTGGATCGAATTAATGTGCCTCGAAATCTGGATATACCTCTGCCGAAATGCTGGTATGGCGCCGCCTAAATTGAATTTAAATGAAGAATAGGTAAATAAGAATGAGTAAACAAAAAGTTGCCTTAATTACCGGCATCACTGGTCAAGATGGTTCTTACCTTGCCGAGTTCCTCTTGGAAAAAGGCTATATTGTTCACGGCATTAAGCGCCGCACGTCTTCTTTTAATACTGAGCGTATTGATCATCTGTATCAAGATCCACACGTTAACCATCCTGATCTCATTCTTCATTATGGTGATTTAACCGACACTAGCAATCTGGTGCGGATCATTAAGCAGTGCCAACCTGATGAGATCTACAACTTAGGCGCCCAGTCCCACGTAGCGGTTTCTTTTGAATCCCCTGAGTACACCGCAGATGTTGATGCAATGGGCCCATTGCGCATGCTTGAAGCGATCCGCATTCTCGGGCTAGAAAAGAAAACCCGTTTTTATCAAGCCTCGACTTCTGAGCTCTATGGTTTAGTTCAAGAAATTCCGCAAAAAGAAACCACTCCGTTTTATCCACGTAGTCCGTATGCAGTAGCAAAGATGTATGCCTATTGGATTACTATCAATTACCGTGAAGCCTACGGCATGTATGCGTGCAACGGTATCCTCTTTAATCATGAGTCTAAGCGCCGCGGCGAAACCTTTGTGACTCGCAAGGTCACACGCGGTTTGGCCAATATTTCTCAGGGGTTGGAGAAATGCCTCTTTATGGGCAATATCGATGCGCTACGTGACTGGGGTCATGCCAAAGACTATGTACGCATGCAATGGCTGATGCTTCAACAAGACACGCCAGAAGATTTTGTGATCGCCACCGGCGTGCAATTTACGGTACGTGAATTTATTATCCGCAGCGCCAAACAGTTGGGTATTACACTCAAATTTGAAGGGACTGCTGAAAATGAAAAAGCCATCGTAGCAAGTATTGAAGGCGATAAAGCACCAGCACTCAAAGTGGGTGATGTGGTCGTGCAAATCGATCCACGCTATTACCGTCCTACTGAAGTAGAAACCCTCTTGGGTGATCCGACCAAAGCCAAAGAAAAACTGGGCTGGGTTCCAGAAATCACGCTTGATCAAATGATTGTGGAAATGGTAGCCAACGACTTAGATCTTGCCAAACAACATGCCCTGTTGAGTAAACATGGCTTTAGTGTTGCGGTTGGAAAAGAAAATTAATTACGAAGAATTAAAAAGTAAAGTCCAAAATAAATAGCCAACCAAAAAAGTTAAAGCATGAGCACTGATTTAAAAGAAAAAATATATGTAGCAGGCCACCGCGGTATGGTGGGCTCGGCTATTGTACGTAATCTGCAGGCTAAGGGCTACACCAACATCGTTACGAGAACCCATGTCCAATTAGATTTAACGAATCAGGCGCAAGTAGCCGCCTTCTTTGAGACTGAAAAGCCAGATCAAGTGTATTTGGCCGCAGCGAAGGTGGGTGGTATTCATGCGAATAATACCTTTCCAGCAGAGTTTATTTATGACAATCTAATGGTGCAGAACAATGTCATTCATCAGGCATTTGTTAGCGGCGTGAAAAAATTACTTTTTTTAGGCTCTAGTTGCATTTATCCAAAGTTGGCTCAGCAGCCTATGAGTGAAGATGCCCTTCTTACTGGCAAGCTTGAGCCAACCAACGAGCCATATGCAGTTGCGAAAATTGCTGGCATCAAGATGTGTGAGAGCTATAACCGTCAATATGGCGACACGCATGGAGTTGATTACCGCTCAGTGATGCCTACCAATTTATATGGTCCTGGCGACAACTACCATCCACAAAATAGCCACGTGATCCCAGCTCTTATCAGAAGGTTCCACGAGGCGAAAGTCAGCAATGCCCCTGAGGTAGTGATTTGGGGTACAGGAACGCCAAGACGTGAATTTCTCTATGTTGACGATATGGCCGCCGCATCAGTATTTGTGATGCAGTTAGATAAAGCGACCTATGACAGTCAAACAGAGCCGATGCAAAGTCACATTAATGTGGGCTTTGGTAGTGATGTGACGATTGCGGAACTTGCAAAAGTCGTTGGCGCTGCAGTGGGCTATCAAGGGAAAATTAGTTTTGATGCCACCAAGCCTGATGGGGCCCCTAGGAAGTGGATGGATTCAGATAGGCTTAACAAGATGGGCTGGTCTGCAAAAGTGGCGCTTGGTGATGGATTGTTAATTGCTTATTCTGAGTTTCAAAAGTCAAATAGCTAACAGGCTATTTGCAACGATGCATTACTGGTTTTTTTGAAACACAATGTCGTAGCACATTCCGCCTGAGTATTTGATTGGAAAAGGTTTGCGAATAATCTCGTGAAAACCATGCTGATGCATGAATTCATTAATATCTTTGAGCTGGCAGCAGCCTTCGTAAATTTCAAAATCCGCCACTTCAACCTTAATGTATTGAAGAAAAGGTATAAGTGGAATAGCCCCCATCAGAATGAGCAATTCTGACCCCTGAGTATCCATTACCAATGCTTGGTAATGGCTCATATCAATGCTTTCTTGAGCTATCAATCTAGTCAAGGTAGTGCTACTTAATGTGATTGATTCTTGGTAGCCAACATCTGGCCAAATATTTTTATGATCTTTAAAGTCATAAATAGACGAAGATTTTCCAAGGTTATTGGCTATATTAAATTGGTAAGTTTGATCTTCTTTATCCGTCACTAAAGCGGTAATGGCGCGTTGCTTGGGAAATTGTGCAATGTTTGATTTAAGAAGATCAAGCATGCTAGGGATGGCCTCAATCCAAATGACCGATAGATCACGCTTCTGATAAAGAGAGGCCTCTTCGCCATCGTTAGCGCCGACGTGGATGACGCCAGAGATATATTTTAAAAACTCGTCAGGATCTTTTTCGAGGGCTGTTTTAAGTCTGGAGTAGTATTTTTTGAAGAAGCTCATGGTTTTCGTCGCAATAAAAGGCTATTTAGTCTACAGAATACATCATGATTCCATCTTTTTAATCCAAGAAGGGCGTGTTGTGGGGGGTCAAATTCTCATTGAGACTTCGTATTTTTGGGTTGGGACTCGAGATCTTGGATAATTGCTTTCTATATCGATTGGGATATTTAACCTCCTGGACTGTTGGATGAGCCTAAAAGCAATTAGAAGGAAAGCAAAGAAGAGTGTTTATGACTTTTTTGTTATGCGGCCAAAGTATTGGCTAAATTTGGATTATTTGAAGCTCGCAAACTTAATTAAAGGTTTCAGTGGGCGGCAGAGTCAAACCAAAAATAGCCAGGGTGAACAATTAAGCACCCTAAATACGTCCAACAAGGCGCTTGTACTCCATCAGTATTTGCCGTCTTATATTGCGCAAGAATTGGTTCCGGGTGGCCCAGGAGGCTTGATCCTGACCCCAGTCCTGAATACACTCAAAAGTTGATCAAACGCATTCTATTTTTGCAAAAAAATGGTGTTCAAGTCATCGCATTTATTCCGCATATCGTGCCACCTTTCGATACAAAGCAGTGTTTTTCTAGACCGCTAAATTTCAATTCTAAAAATTGCGACTTCACAATTGAGCAATATCAAAATTGGATGAAGAAGTTTGATACGCTGGTAAATCAGGTATCAATTGAGGCGCCTGAAACCCTCTTTTTTAATCAAAATCAATTGTTTTGCAGTCAAAATAAATGTTCATTTGTGCGCGATGGTTTGCCACTATTTCGCGACGAGCACCACCATTTATCGGAATACGGCAGCGATCAGCTGTTCAAGATATTTATAGAGTGGGCAACTATTAATGCGCCTGAAATGGTGGCCACAGAATCACTGAGGATGAAGTGAATAATCAAAAATTTCTTTGTTGAAATTAATGAGCTCTAAATTTTTTAAATAAGTAATAAGAAATTTTCATCTTAACTCTTATCAGAAGTCTTTCTAGCCAGCTCTTGTTCTTATACAAGATCTCTTCAATCTCAGTTGTCTCTGGTGTTATGAAATGTCTAAAATTTTTCCGAATGTATGTAGGCCCACTATGCAGTAGGGATGCGAGCCAACTAAATGAGCTATGTGAAGCGATCAGGTAGTCAGATAACACCAAATCTAAGAACGATTGGGGCGGGTGAGCATTGAGAAAAAGTCTCACCTCAATTTTTTTGTCTAACAATGAAAGTAGTTGCCTAAAGGATTGATCTTCTCCTGTTGAATGAATGTGCAAGATTGGTTTTTCAATTGCATTTTCTAAAATAATTTTGTTGATTGCATGAGCGTAGAGCTTAGAGTAATAGTCAGGGTTGTTATCAGGAAGTCCATAGTCGATGCTAAACATCTGCCAGTCTAGCAAGGTCTTTTTGGAAAAAGCCGGGTCTCCTTTACTGCGATCCCGCAAATGCAGGGCAATGACGGTACCGTCTAACCGAGGGGACTTGAATTTCGGATATTTATAGATATGCTCTTTGAACAGGATTTGAATTTTCTCTAAGAGAGCCCCCCTCTCTTTGGGACTCATTTTTTCTAGATAGGAATAGGATAGACCAAAAGGCACATGATACAAACAGTCCGATCGAAGTTTGGCTGAATCATCCAGTGGAACGATTGGCATTTTAGGCGTTTGTGGGGCACCCAAACAGCAGAAAATATCTTCCCAGTCCTGAGCAATTTTTTCATACTCTAAATCTTGGTAGTGGCAGCTTGAATGGGGATTTTTAATGGGGGTAAAACTGTAGCCCTTGGCAAGTGCATACAAATACGTCAAAAGAGGCCGCTGATAAAAGCTGCCCGCCCCTTCAAGATTGTCCGAGTCCATCTGAAAGGTGACGTTAATCATCATTTATTGGCTCAGCTAGGATTATTTCGGAAACCAGGGATTGGGATTGGTGAGTCTATCCATCTCTCTTGCTAGGCTTCTCAGTATTTTTCGGATGCCATGAATAGCCTTGCGCTCAGGCCTATCGAGAATCGTTGAGGATTCACCTTTAATAATGACGGGGTAGGGTTTAATGGCAATGATTTTGACGCCATGCTTTTGGCGGTGTTCTAAAAAATGATCCAAAGGCTCATAGATATCTTGGGAGGCTTGAATAAGTTTTTTGGCTGCGCTAGGTTTTAGTATGTAAGCGGCAGCGCCCAAAGGATCGCCGCGATTTTCAGCTATCCGAAAGTTAGGATACTCTACCAAAGTCGAATCGGACGTCTCAGCTATGCCTTGAAGTCGCAAAATATCCCAATCTTCATAGCTTGCCATGACCTTAGAGAGCGATTCATCAAAATGGGGGGCAAAAGTAAAGTCATCCTCCAAAATCAGGGTGGGCCGATCTTTTTCAGCGCATCTTGCCCAAGCCAGGCGATGAGATAAAAAACAGCCAATTTCTGAAGCGCTTAAAGGAAAGCCCAATAAGCGAATGACTTTTTCTTCGTGATATTCTGGTGGTGTACTCTGTAACTGAAGGCCATCAATGGCGTCTAATATTTCCCAATCCAAATCACTTTGCTCGAGCAAGACTGTGAACGCTGCTCTTCGGGCCTCTGACCTTTTCAGGGAGATCACGATGGTCGAGGGTAAAGTCATGTGCTGGATAGAGGGTGGGAAATGAATGATTAATGTTAGCCGACAAGTGCAGCGATGTAATGATCATATCAAACTTATTTAGTTACTAATATTGTAATGAATTTTCACAATAGTAATTTTAAGCGAACGCTGAAAAATCTGTTTCGCCGTCCTAGTAATGAGGTGGTGGTACTAGAGCCGAATTTAGGCTTGGGCGACAATCTGATCTGCTTAGGCCTGGTGAGAGAGCTATCGAGGGCCAATCCTCAAAAGCAGTTTTACTACGCTTGCCTTCGCCGCTGTTATCAATCATTAGCCTGGATGTTTTCTGATTTGAACAACGTTTATTTATTTGCAGTCAGTAGCGGTAGGGAGGCCAGGCAACTTTCTGGTTTTTTGAATGCGAGTTATCTACCCATTGGGGTAAACAGCGTCGACATTAAACGTTTTGATGCCTTTTTTTATGAGCAACATGACATCAATTTTGAGTTGCGCTGGAGTGACGCACGTACTCCACCTGGCCCTCTGTCTGATGCTTTATATGAACAATGCAATCCTTCTCACGAGCCGTATATTTTGGTCTGTGATCAAGAGTCTGGACTCGTCAGATACGATTTAAAAATAGCCAATTCACAAAACAAAAAGGCGATTAGAGTGGATGCACTTAC
>Ga0214214_100277_pt1 | contig 9950 bp, 7 predicted proteins | sample TroBogypolimnion_3_FD_153052 | JGI IMG/M metagenome (GOLD analysis project Ga0214214, IMG submission 153052) | Freshwater microbial communities from Trout Bog Lake, WI - 07JUN2007 hypolimnion | ecosystem: Environmental > Aquatic > Freshwater > Lake > Hypolimnion/Profundal zone | place: Trout Bog... | reverse complement strand
AAATGACACCAATAAAAATTGCGCGCAGACTTTATCTAGCGCTTGACTTAAATTACCGTCAAATGGCAGCGCTGGATCGTAATAATCTAAGGCTCGTGTCATGCGCAAGTATGTGTTAGCATCAAATTCACCTGCAAATTTATCACCTTGATAGCGTAGGTAAGACTCCATTGCAAACTCAGCATCGAAGCTATATCTAATCGTGTCTGTTAGCTTACGCCCAAATTTGGTACCCATAGCATCGTCACTTAAATAGGTAATGTGCCCTAACATACGTGCAATGCGCAGACCACGTCTTGGCACGACACCATGTGAGTAATAGTCTCCGCCATGAAACTCAGGGTCAGTAATAATCGCTTGCCGCGCTACCTCGTTAAAGGCCATATTTTGAGCAGTGAGGTTAGGGGCCGAAGCAATAACCAAGGCGTGACGCACGCGCTCAGGATAAGCAATGCTCCATTGTAAGGCTTGCATACCACCTAGGCTGCCACCGACTACTGCAGCTAATTGTTTGATGCCTAGATAATCAGCCAGTAGCATTTGTGAATTTACCCAGTCCTCTACGGTTAGGACTGGAAATTGTGAGCCCCAAGGCTGGTTAGATTGCGGATTTATGCTGGAAGGTCCGGTGCTGCCATGACATCCACCTAGATTGTTCATGCCGATGACAAAAAACTTATTGGTGTCTAAAGGCTTGTTAGGGCCCACTAGGTTATCCCACCATCCAGCATATTTATCGTCAGCAGTATATTTTCCAGCGACATGATGGTTGCCAGATAGTGCATGACAGATTAACACTGCATTAGACTTGTCGGCATTTAACTGGCCGTATGTTTCGTACACCAGGTCAAATTCAGGCAATACCGCGCCACTCTTCAAGTGTAACGGCTGGCTAAATTGCGCAGTTTTCGCGGTAACAATACCGACGGATAGCTCTTCTAGGGATGATGGGTTAATTTCTGACATGGTGAGATTATACTATATGTTCTCTGCAGGAGTTTCTAAGGGAGTTGCGGTCTTCATGGTTAGTCGGCTTTGCTCTAGCCCCAATGTGTACTTACTATCAACGGGTTTTTAGCGAGCGTTACGCGATTATTGCCGCCTAAATCCTGCAAAGTGACTATTTCAGTTAAGCCAGCTTCTGCCATTAAATCGGCTACTAGTCTGGCTTGATGAAAGCCATGCTCCAGCAATAGCCAGCCTTGTGGTTTTAGGTAAATTAAGCTGTGTTCAATAATGCGCCGTATATCATCTAATCCATCTATTCCCGAAGCTAGAGCGTTTAAAGGCTCAAAGCGCAAGTCACCCTGTTTCAAGTGGACATCATTTATTTCGACATAGGGTGGATTACTGACAATTAGATCAAATTGTTGTTGGGGTAATTGGGCATACCAGTCACTTAAAACAAAAACCACATTACTAATAGCCAAACTTTGTGCATTGATCTCTGCTATCTTTAGGGCTGCTGACGATGCGTCACTGGCAATGACCTGTGCAAGTGGTCGCTGCGTTGCAAGTGCGAGTGCAATAGCACCGCTGCCAGTACCTAGATCTAAAATGGTAACGTGGGATTGTGGCGAAATTTTAGCTAATGCTGCTTCGACTAGAGTTTCGGTATCTGGCCGTGGAATAAGCGTGTCACGGCTGACCATTAAATTTAGTCCATAAAACTCACGGCAACCTAAAATATAGGCGATGGGTTCACCTTGCAGTCGACGTAGTAACAATGGCTGGAAAATCTGAGCCATACTGCAATTGAGCGCCTCATTTTCGTGCGCCAATAGCCAAGCCCGATTTTTATTTGCGGCGGCTTGTAATAATAGCTGCGCTTCCTGACGTGCTTCACCCTTCTCTAACCCTAGGCTATTGATTAGCTGGTCTTGTGCCGCAACCCAAGTTTCGCGCAGCGAGCTACTCAATTAATTATCGTCACCCAAACTGGCTAGCAAGTCGGCCTGATGTTCTGCCGAGAGTGCCCCTATCAATTCATCCATATCGCCTTCGGTAATGGCATCAATTTTATACAAAGTTAGATTAATGCGATGGTCAGTAATACGTCCTTGTGGGTAATTGTAGGTGCGAATACGTTCTGATCTATCGCCTGAACCAATCAATGATTTTCGCTCGCTTGCAATTTTAGATTGTTGCGCACGGACTTCAGCATCCTTGATACGGGCGACCAATACGCTCATGGCTTGCGCTTTGTTTTTATGTTGGCTTCGATCATCTTGGCATTCGACCACGATACCAGTGGGTAAATGGGTAATACGAACGGCGGAGTCAGTTTTATTAATATGCTGACCACCAGCACCACTAGCTCTGTAAGTATCGATGCGAATTTCAGCTGGATTGATTACGACATCACTGACCTCATCAGCTTCGGCCAATACTGCTACCGTGCAGGCTGAAGTATGGATACGTCCTTGCGTTTCTGTATCTGGTACCCGCTGTACACGATGCACACCAGACTCAAACTTCAGTTTTGAGTAAGCGCCATAGCCTTCAATTTTAGCAATAATTTCTTTGTAGCCCCCGATTTCAGACTCGTTGGCAGAGACTACTTCTACTTTCCAGCGTTGACGTTCAGCGTAGCGGGAATACATGCGGAATAAATCACCAGCAAATAGGCCTGACTCATCACCGCCAGTACCCGCGCGGATTTCTAGAAATAGGTTGCGGTCATCATTAGGATCTTTAGGTAATAATAGTTTCTGCAGCGCGCTCTCGATAGCCTCCATTTTGACTTTACCCTGCTCAATTTCGTCTTGTGCAAACTCTTTCATGTCGGGATCGCTCAGCATGGCTTGCGCTTCGTTCATATCAGCTTCTACTTTTTCAAAAGCACGATACTGCTCAACGATAGGCGTAATTTCTGCATGCTCTTGCGTAATCTTTCGATAGTTGTCCATATTATTGGTCGCATTTTCCGCGCTCATTAAGCGGTTTATTTCTTCTAATCGCTCGCTTAACGTGGCGAGCTTTCTAATCATACTGGGTTTCATTCGGTACCGTTTATCTGCTTGTAAGTGGTTAAGTAGTTCAGAGTAAGCGCTAACGCCTAGTCGTCTAAATCTTTAATTTGATAGAGCTGTTTTAAGGTGTTCTCAAGCCGCGCATGATCATCACCATGCGCAAGGTTTAGCGCATGACTGGGCGCATGTAAAAACTTGTTAGTGAGTGCGTTGCTTAAGGCTTCTAACACTTTATCTACACTCTCACCTTTTTGTATCAGTTTAAAAGCTTTATCTAATTCGGTTTTACGTGTGACTTCAGCTTGGTCTCGAAGCGCTTTAATGGTAGGAACCGCTTCACGTTTCTTTAACCAATGCATAAAATCTGCAACACGCGCAGAAACAATAATTTCAGCATCGAGAGCTGCTTCTTGACGGTTGACCATACCGTCGCTAACTACTTGCGCTAAATCATCTACTGTATATAAAAACACATCGTCTAATTCGGCTACTTCAGGTTCAATATCCCGTGGAACTGCTAAGTCAACCATAAAGATAGGACGGTGGCGACGCGCTTTAATCGCACTTTCCACCATGCCTAAGCCTACGATCGGCAATTGGCTGGCAGTGCTGGTAATGACAATGTCAAATTCGGAAAAACGCTCGTGAAGGTCATTAAGTAGTATGGCTTGACCGCCTATTTTTTCTGCTAAATTAGAGCCGCGCTCTTTAGTTCGGTTGGCCACCATCATGCTTTTCGGTTTTTGTGCAGCAAAATGATCCGCACATAGTTCTATCATTTCACCTGCGCCGATAAACAAAACGTTTTGCTCACTAATGTTGCCAAAAATACGTTGTGCTAGTTTGACTGCAGCGGCAGCCATGGAAATAGAATTTGCGCCAATATCAGTGTTCGTGCGAACTTCCTTTGCGACTTCGAAGGTCCGTTGAAATAACTTGTGCAACATGATGCCAAGGGTGCCAGCTTCCTGTGCGATTTTGACCGACTGCTTAAATTGTCCCAATATTTGCGGCTCACCCAGTACCATGCTGTCTAAGCCTGCCGCTACTCTGAACGCATGCTTTACCGCTTCATCATTGGGCAGGGTGTAAATGTAAGGTTGGATGCTACTAGCTTCTAAACGATGATACTTCGATAACCAGTTCAGTGGCTTGTTCGGATTGTCAGTGCGGCAGTATAGCTCGGTGCGATTGCAGGTAGACAAAATCGCCGCCTCGCTCACATCATGCAGAGTTATCTCGCGGAGCGCGCTAGCAAGATGTTCGCTATTAAACGCAACATGTTCGCGAATTTGGATGGGGGCGGTCGTGTGGTTGACGCCAATGACATATAACTGCATAGGTGTAATTTTGATGGATTGGCTTATGTTAAGCAAGAAATACAGTTAAAATAACGTTTTAGTACTTATTTTCAAGCTAAATGTAGCTGAAAACCATTTGATAATATTGAGTGAACGGATTCCACCATGGATAAAACTTTTAGAATTGCCCCTAGTATTCTTTCTGCGAATTTCGCCAAACTTGGCCAAGAAATTGAAGACGTCATTGTTTCTGGTACTGATATTGTCCATTTCGATGTGATGGATAACCACTATGTGCCGAATCTAACGATAGGTCCGCTGGTCTGTGATGCGATTCGTGATATTTCTAAAAATGTAGGCGCACTAATAGATGTGCATTTAATGGTAAAACCAGTAGATCGTATTATTCCTGACTTTGCCAAAGCGGGTGCCAATATCATTACCTTTCACCCAGAAGCATCTGATCATATTGATCGCAGTTTGAGTTTAGTGCGCGAGCAGGGATGTAAATCTGGCTTAGTATTCAACCCAGCCACATCATTGAGTTATCTTGATCACGTGATGGATAAGATTGATATGATTTTGCTGATGTCAGTCAACCCGGGTTTTGGTGGCCAAAAGTTCATTCCAGAGACTTTACATAAATTAACTTTGGCGCGTGCACGTATTGATGCTTATTATGAAAAAACCGGCCGTCAAATTTGGCTGGAAGTGGATGGTGGCGTAAATGCCATGAATATTGCAGATATTGCGCGTGCTGGTGCCGATACTTTTGTCGCTGGTAGCGCGATCTTTGGGTCACCTAAAGATACTGATAAAAACCGCTACAACACAGTGGTCGCGGAAATGCGTGCTGCTTTAGCTATGGTGAAATAGTTGCAGAAATTTAAGGTAAAGGCCGTCATGATTGATCTTGACGGCACTTTAGTGAATAGCTCGCCTGAAATAGCACGCGCTATTAATGCGATGTTAGTTTTGCTGAATCTGCCCAGATTGCCTGCAGCACAAGTTGAATCTTATATCGGTGACGGGGCAGAGCAGTTGATTAAGCGCTCTATAACCCAAGACGGAGTGAGTGAGCCAAGTGCTGCGCTGTTTAAGCAAGCCAAGCAATTATTTTTTGATGAATATGCAAAAGTAGTGGTACAAAGTCAGCCCTACCCTGGGGTGGTCTCAGCTTTGCAGTCAATGAAAAAGGCCGGCTACCGATTAGCATGTGTTACAAATAAACCGCAATCTTTTACACAGGCGTTATTAATAGCGAGCAATTTATTGCCCTATTTTGAGTTGGTGGTCACCGGCGATACCTTGGCCAAAAAAAACCTGATCCGGATCAGCTTATTTATTGTTGCGAGCAATTTGGAGTGGCACTCAGTGAGGCGGTGTTGGTGGGCGACTCAAAAGTGGATATTGTGGCAGCGCGAAGTGCAGGATGTTATATAGTGCTGGTCTCTTATGGCTATAATCACGGCCAACCCATAGACGCTGTGCTGGTTGATGCCGTCGTTGATGATATGCAGGAAGTAGTTAATTTACTTCACTAATGATTAATGCTGAGAACAGTTGGGAAAGCTAAACTAATAATGAATACTAATTCGATTAAGCCAAAAAGTTGGCGATGGTGGCGATTTTAATGGCGCAGATCGACGCGCCGAAATTCCATTCAACTCAATATGAGAAGTAGGTAAGGACCTTTATGTTTAGCACAATTGATTTAACTGAATTTAATAGCTTGGCTGCGCAGGGTTTCAATCGCATCCCATTGGTACTTCAAACTTTTGCTGATCTCGACACGCCGTTGTCGCTTTATTTAAAATTAGCGAATAAACCTTATTCATACCTGTTGGAATCAGTGCAAGGCGGTGAGCGCTTTGGACGCTATTCAATTATTGGCCTACCGGCAAAAACCCGTATCGTAGCGCGTGGCAATCAGGTGCAGGTATTAGAAGGCAACGCGGTGTTAGAGTCTGTCGACAATGGCAACCCCCTAGATTTCGTTAAAAGCTTTCAAGCGCGCTTTAAAACACCACCATATCAGGGTTTGCCGCGATTTACTGGGGGCTTGGCTGGATATTTTGGTTACGAAACTATACGTTATATAGAAAAGCGTTTAGCGCATTCGGATAAACCAGATGCAATTAATGTACCGGACGTGCTGTTAATGGTTTCTGAAGAATTGGCAGTGGTAGATAATCTCAGCGGTAAGTTATATTTTATTGTGTACGCTAATCCTGCTGAAATTGATGCCTACGCTAAAGCGCGTAATCGTTTGACTGAGTTGTTAGTTATGCTTAGAACGTCAGTTGCCATCCCGAAATCGGTTGCAACTGAAACAACAGTTGCAAGCTCAGAATTCGGTGAAGAAAACTTCAAGGCCGCAGTAAAGCGCGCGCAACAGTATATTCTGGAAGGCGACATAATGCAGGTGGTGCTATCGCAGCGTATTGCGCAGAAATTTAGTGCGCCACCGCTGTCCTTATATCGCGCTTTACGTAGTTTAAACCCATCACCTTATATGTTTTACTACGATATGGATGATCATCATGTCGTCGGCGCCTCACCGGAAATTTTGGTGCGCCTAGAAAACGGAACGGTCACTGCACGCCCCATTGCAGGCACGCGGCCGCGTGGGAAAAATCGTGAGCATGATCTGGCCTTAGCAGAGGAGTTACTAGCGGACCCTAAAGAACGTGCTGAACATGTGCAATTGATGGATCTAGGACGTAATGATGTTGGCCGTGTGGCTGAAACTGGATCGGTGAAAGTGACCGACAACATGATGATAGAGCGTTACTCTCATGTCATGCATATTGTCAGTAATGTAGAAGGTAAGCTTAAGGCTGGCATGGATGCGATCGACGTGATTAAGGCGACTTTCCCAGCCGGGACTGTCAGCGGGGCACCTAAAGTCCGCGCTATGGAAATTATTGATGAACTAGAGCCAAGCAAGCGCGGCATTTATGCAGGCGCTGTGGGTTATTTGGGCTTTAACGGCGATATGGATGTGGCGATTGCAATTAGAACGGGGGTGATTAAAAACAACATGCTCTACGTGCAAGCGGGTGCTGGAATTGTCGCTGATTCAGTACCCCAAAGTGAGTGGGATGAAACGCAAAACAAGGCGCGCGCAGTGTTGCGTGCGGCTGAGTTGGTACAAGAAGGACTTGATTTGGCTGATTGAAACGTTAAGCATTGCAATGCTTAACGTTTTTTAGCTTTTAAGTTTTTTCATTAATAAGTCATTGACCTGTGCTGGGTTGGCCTTGCCTTTAGAAGCTTTCATGATTTGACCAACTAAGGCATTAAAAGCTTTTTCTTTACCGGCTTTGTACTCATCCACCATGGCTGCATTTGCCGCCAGTACTTCGTTAACAATCGCTTCAACAGCACCACTATCGGACATCTGTTTTAGGCCTTTGGCTTCGATAATGGCGTCAGCGGTCCCTTCTCCTGCCCACATGGCTTCAAACACTTCTTTAGCAGCATTATTAGAGATAGTGCCGTCGCTGATACGTGTTAATAATTGTGCAAGTGACCCAGCAGAAACCGCTGCGTCGACAATGGCTTTATCTTCAGCATTGAGTTTAGCTAAGACATTTCCAGTAACCCAATTAGCTGCTTGCTTAGGCTCAGCACCTGCTTTCACCGAGGCGACAAAGTAATCGGCCAAACCGCGGGAACTAGTCAGTGCGGCAGTGTCGTAGCTAGATAATCCATACTCAGCCTCAAAACGAGCTTTCATTGCTTCAGGTAATTCTGGCATACCAGACTGAACGCGTGCTTTATCTTCAGCAGAAATCATCAATGGTAACAAATCTGGATCCGGGAAGTAGCGGTAATCGTTGGCTTCTTCCTTGCTACGCATGGCACGTGTTTCGCCAGTATCTGGGTTAAAAAGCACTGTAGCTTGATGAATAGAGCCACCATCTTCTAGTGTTTCTATCTGCCAGCGCGTCTCATATTCAATCGCCTGTTGCATGAATTTGAAGGAATTGAGATTTTTGATCTCGCGGCGAGTACCTAATTTTTCACTACCCTTATGACGTACGGATACATTAACATCGCAACGGAAGCTACCTTCTTGCATGTTGCCGTCACAAATGCCGATCCACTGCACCAGTTCGTGCAACTGTTTGGCATAGGCAACCGCTTCCGCCGCGGAGCGCATGTCTGGTTCAGTCACAATTTCTAATAATGGTGTACCCGCACGATTAAGGTCGATACCACTCATGCCCTCAACTGCCCCATGTACAGATTTTCCAGCATCCTCTTCCAGATGGGCGCGTGTGATATTGATCACTTTTTCGTAGGCTGGTTTTTTGCCTTGTGCCGGGACTTGGATGCGCACTGCGCCTTTGCCGACCACAGGCAATTCAAACTGACTGATTTGGTAGCCTTTAGGCAAATCGGGGTAAAAGTAATTTTTACGTGCAAACACCGAGCGTGGTGCAATTTCGGCATTGATGGCTAAACCGAATTTAATAGCACACTCTACAGCTTGTCTATTAAGTACAGGCAATACGCCAGGCAAAGCGATGCTCACTTCACAAGCCTGTGTATTAGGTTCAGCACCGTATTTAATCGGTGCACCTGAAAAAATTTTCGTGTTTGTTTGCAGTTGGGTATGTGTTTCTAACCCGATGACGACTTCCCATTCCATCATATTTCTAGCCTTATGCGTTTTTCAAATCAGGCATTTTTTGATGCCAATCTGTGACTTGTTGATACTGATGCGCTACGTTAAGCATGCGCGCTTCATCAAAATAATTACCTATAATTTGCAAGCCTACTGGTAAGGCCGGGCCGCCTTTAGCTTGTGCGAAGCCTGCTGGTAAACTCATCCCAGGTAAGCCGGCCAAGTTGGTGGATATAGTGTAAATATCTTGCAAATACATGGCGACTGGATCATCGACTTTTTCACCTGCTTTAAAGGCAGTTGATGGTGCGGCTGGACCCATAATGACATCGCATTGTTTAAACGCTTCAATAAAGTCTTGTGCGATTAAGCGGCGAATTTGCTGTGCTTTCAAATAATAAGCATCGTAATAACCAGCACTCAGTACATAGGTGCCGATTAAAATACGGCGTTTTACTTCAGCACCAAAGCCTTCAGCACGACTCTTGCTATACATGTCGTTAAGATCATTGTATTCAGCGGCGCGATGACCATAACGGACGCCATCATATCGTGATAGATTACTTGAAGCTTCTGCCGGCGCTAATACGTAGTACACAGGAATCGATAACCCTGTGTTGGGCAGTGAGATGTCAACGATCTGTGCGCCTAGTTTTTTATACTCATCAATTGCGCCGGCGATGACTTGGGCGACATCAGTGTCCAACCCCTCGGCAAAAAACTCTTTTGGTAAGCCGATTTTAAGGCCAAGTAAAGGCTGGGCAGTTGGTGTTTTGTTGAGTTCTCTGGTGTAGTCTTCTTTATCTCGCTGCAAGCTAGTGGAATCACGTGCGTCAAAACCAGCCATCACGTTCATCATTAAGGCGCAGTCTTCTGCGCTTTTGGCCATAGGCCCAGCTTGATCAAGACTTGAGGCAAATGCAATCATGCCATAGCGGGAAACTACGCCATAGCTTGGTTTTAAGCCGGTGAGTCCGCAAAGTGAAGCTGGCTGGCGAATGGAGCCACCTGTGTCGGTGCCCGTTGCAGCCGCGCACAGGC
>Ga0214214_100247_pt1 | contig 10779 bp, 9 predicted proteins | sample TroBogypolimnion_3_FD_153052 | JGI IMG/M metagenome (GOLD analysis project Ga0214214, IMG submission 153052) | Freshwater microbial communities from Trout Bog Lake, WI - 07JUN2007 hypolimnion | ecosystem: Environmental > Aquatic > Freshwater > Lake > Hypolimnion/Profundal zone | place: Trout Bog... | reverse complement strand
CGATGCCAATGCGCTGTATGAGAGGCTGGAACAACATCAGATACCGCTCTTGCAACTTGTATTCCCCGGCTTAACTGTTAAAATCGGTCAGGCACGGCAGGAGCAAGAAGCCATGCTGGCGGCTTTTGCTAAAAACACCCTGATGGCCTTGCTGGTGATTTATGCACTGATTGCGGTGCCGTTTAAATCGTACTCTAAACCGTTAATCTTTTTGTTGGCAGCACCGGTTGCCTGGTGTGGTGCAGTGCTGGCGCATTGGGCATCGGGCTTGCCGCTGTCGATGGAATCGTTGGTCGGTATGATTGCCGCCAGTGGTGTGGTGGTCAATGACAGTCTGGTACTACTGGATTACATCCGCCAACACGGTGATGACGACCAACCGATTGAACGTTTAATCGCGGATGCCTGTAGTTCTCGTTTTCGGGCCATATTCCTGGCCTTCTTAACCAACTTTGCTGGGTTTCTGCCCACATTGCTAGAAACCAGCCCGCAAGCACAATTTCTGATCCCGATGACCTTGTCACTATCAGCGGGTTTACTGATCGGCATGGCCGCCAGTTTAATTCTAACACCCGTGTGTTATGCAATTTTGGCACGTCCCACAAAATAATATTAACAATTGATAAGCTAGGAGAAGATCGGATGAGTTGGGGTCTGTATTTGTTAGTGTCACAGGAACTACCTTAGCTTCTCGCCAAGAGTCAGCTAAGCTGCCTAATGATTAGTTCTTTTAGAGACTTGTTTAGGTGTAAGCCCAAAGTATTTTATAAAGGCGGCACTAAAATTACTAGCGTGATTGTAGCCGACAATATCAGCGACAACACTCACATGATATCGATTTGATTCCAATAATTGATAAGCCTTGCGCATTCTTATTTCCAGTAATAAACCATAAGGGCACTAAAATTACTAGCGTGATTGTAGCCGACAATATCAGCGACAACACTCACATGATATCGATTGGATTCCAATAATTGATAAGCCTTACGCATTCTTATTTCCAGTAATAAGCCATAAGGCGTGTTATTAAAATAATGATGGAATAAAGTTTTTAATTTGAGCTGATTGATGCCTACTCGTTTAGCTAAAGCGTCAACAGATGGCGGCATCTTAAACTCAAGAAATAAAATATCTTGGGCCTCCATAGCTATTTCACGGTCTTTTTGACTAAAGCGCTCTAAGTGTTCGAGAGGCTTTATCCATAAATGCGCCAACTCTGTCGCTAACAAAGACATCACTTGACCTTGCATAAAGAGTCGCCGACTTTCTTGGGGAATCTGGTTATTTAATAGTTGTTGCGCAATAATTAAGCCCTGATCAGATATAGGTAGACAACTGATCTGTTGAATGCCGGACTTTTTAAATAAGGGCATTAAGTTAGCCGTGCCAAAATAGCGCTCTACACACTTTTCGTTAAAGGATAAGCGTAATTGCATGATGGCTTTATTAGCTTGGTAGTGTCGCTCACCTGAGCTGGACTGATACGCGGCAATAGTCGTATAACCTTCCTTAAAAAAAATAGTGCTGCCTTGATTGCTAGAAAAACAAGAGTTACCTTTTAAGCTTAAAGTAATCATGAGCCTCGGCTCATCACTGTCTATTTTATTTAAAATAGACAGATCTTTTGATGGCCTGTAATCAGTTTCCATAAAGGTCAAATGATGATCTAGTTGGAATATGTTAGTAAAACCCTGGCCTATATTTTCAGGTAACGACTGTTGAAATCGATCATATTTATGCTGAAACTGTAGCGGTAATTCGTTGTTGTTAATGATCCATCGCTTTACATTGTTTTGCTGTTGATAAGCCATATAGTTCGTCTCATTAGATTAAGCTTTTATTATCTAATGCAAGAAACGGTCCATATTTTTTAAGGGCATATAATTCATTGGCTTATATTTTAATTAACAGTCTATATAGCTCTTTATATTAAAAAACTGTGTTATTTAACGTATACAGTAGGTCATATCACCTAGTTTTCTGTTTAGCATACAAAATATTCCGTTTGCCATACGTATGAGCCATAACTTAGCGCTTATTTTTGTTTACTATCTGCAGTACTGTCTGAGATAAGTCGAGGTATTGATTTTTTTTAGATAAAAATCCACAGCGTGTCTAACGAAAGCTGTGTTCATTTACTACATTGGTAATTAACATGAATCGTTTATATCCCAAATCACCGACTAAGTTTTTACGTATAACTCGGCCTCTATTAGTGTCCTTGTTGTTAATTAATCCTGGCATAGAATTGTTTGCCGAAGAACTAACTAATAGCACTGAACTAGAGGGCAAAGCTTCTAAAGTAATTTCTGATACGAAAACGTCTGCCAAGAAAGCTAAATCAAGTACTGATAAAAACCCCGAAGCGGTCACTACACTTAAAACAATGGAAGTGTCTGAAACAAAAGATAAAAAACTTGCCGCAGCAACCGCTGAAGTCGCACTGACGCCCGGAGGCGTTACTTTACTTAATATCAATGAACTGCGTGACCGTAATGTCTCCAATATGGCTGATGTCTTGCGTTATGCCCCTGGCGTATATTCAACCAGTCAAAGTGGCAACGATGAAGTCTTTGTATCTAGTCGTGGTTCAAATCTAGATGCAAATAACTATGCAGCTAGTGGCGTTAAATATTTACAAGATGGTTTACCCGTCACAGCTGCTGATGGCAACAATCATAACCGCATGATTGATCCTTTATCCGCAAACTATGCCACCGTTGCTCGAGGTGGTAATGCTTTAAAATATGGCGCTAGCGCTATGGGTGGCGCTATTGATTTTACGTCTCCGACTGCTCAAAATAGTCCAATGACAAGGCTGTCGCTCAATGGCGGCAGTTTTGGTCAGTTCCTTGGTCGTGGTACGGTTAGTAAAGTTTTTAATGAGAGTCTTGATGGCTTATTAACTATAGAAGGTAAAGAATGGGACGGTTATCGCGCTCATAATAAACAAGATCGTATCGGCGTTTATGGTAATTTTGGCTGGCAAATTTCGGACTCTGTCGTTAACCGAACTTTTTTGAGTTATATCAAAAATAATCAGCAATTACCGGGGCAATTGACTAGAGCGCAATTTAATGCAAATCCCTACCAAGCAAGTACTCAAGCTTTAGGCGGTAACTATCAGGTGAACACTGAAACCGAGCGTGTTGCTAATAAAACCACTTGGACTATCGATGATAAGAGCTCATTTGACATCGGTTTCTCTTTTGAGAATCAGCATCTTTATCACCCTATTGTAGATACAGTACATTTCTTCCCAGGCGATACAGCAGATAGATTCAGTATGCTGGTTGATAGTACCCAACAAGATTGGGGTACCGCTGCACGTTACAACAGACATTTTGATAGTCATGATTTATTGGTCGGTCTAAATGTAGGTACTAATTCGGATCGAGGTGGCAATTATGTTAATAATGGTGGATTAAAAGGCCCTATGAGTAATGCCATCACCAAAAAAGCCGATAACATCGAGATTTTTGCGCAAGATCATTGGCATCTAACAGATAAATGGACACTAACACCCGCCATACAAGGCGTGTTTGCGCACCGTGAAGTTAATAATGCCAGATTGCCTATACCCCAAGATGCTAACTTTAATGTGTATTCTTCAGGTGGTAAAGCCAGTAATGACTATACTGGTTTTAATCCTAGCCTAGGCTTGATGTATAACCTAACTAAAAACGCTAGCCTGTACACGAATGCCACTCGCTTATATGCGCCACCGACTAACTATAATATTGCGGACAATATTACCTCAGGTTCAAGTACTACCAATCTTAAAGCGATGGAAGGCACCTCTGTTGAAATTGGTACACGTGGTAAGCAAAACATTAATGCCTTAAATTCGGTGAATTGGGATTTAGCCTTGTATTATTCTTGGCTTAATAATGAAATTTTATCTGTGACGCCTGCAAGTGGTTCACCAATAGCTTCAAACTTTAATAACACTGTACATGCTGGCGTTGAGGGCTTAATTGGCGGTAATTTTGCGCTGGATAGCAAGGGTACCCATACGATTCGGCCTATGTTGAGCTACACAGTCAATAGTTTCAATTTTGATAATGATCGAACTTACGGTAATAATGCGTTACCTGCTGCCCCCGATTACTTCTTAAAAGGTGAGGCTATGTATCATCATTCTGCCGGTTACTTTATGGGCCCTACTTTTGATGTGGTCGGTAAACGTTGGGGTGATTACGCAAACACTTACAAAATTGATTCCTATGGGTTACTGGGCATGCGTACGGGTTGGTCAAATAACCATTACAAACTGTTCGTAGAAGGTCGAAACTTGTTAAATACCGTTTACGTAGCCAATACGAATATTTTAAATACCGCAGGTTCTGGTGATGCCATGTTAAACGCAGGCGCACCCTTATCATTTTATGGCGGTGTAGAAATTACTTATTAATGACTCTGTGGTAAAGGTTAGGTTTGAAAAGTCTTTAAACTAGCTCAAGCCTAACTTGTAAGTCTTAGCGGTATCATTCATAGTGCTGATGCCGCTTTTTTTTATGATCTCTTTTTGAATTATCTTCAAATGAATAAAGTTTTAAAGTTCTATCAATTAGCTCGGTGGCCATTATTTTTAACGCTTATTATCTGTTACCCTGTTAATGCCCAAAGCGTTGAACAAAAACAGCTGATCATCCATGCCGCACGGGTGTTTGATGGCACGATGATGAGAACCGATACTTCAGTATGGGTGGAGGGCGGAATCATCACTAAAATTACACCGCGCGAGGCTGAACAAATCAAAGACACGACCGTTATTGATTTAGGCAATGCAACGTTGTTACCCGGATTTATAGAGCTACATGCTCACTTAGATTATCAACACATACCTGAAGACCTTGTACTTAAACATGGTATTACGTCCTTACGCGATGTAGGAGGCCCCGTTCATCTTCCTTATGGCGGTGATGGACGTTTACGTAAGCTGACTTCTGGGCTCATTATTACCGCAGCTAATGGTTATCCTATCTCAGTCATGGGTGCTGACAATATAGCTGTAGCCGTTACTGCCGAGCAGCAAGCCAGAGCAACTGTGCGCGAATTGATTAACGGTGGCGCTGTTATTATTAAAATAGCTTTAGAGCCCGGCGGTGAAATTGGAGCGCCTTGGCTTGCTGGACATCATCATGACAAACCTGAGCATGTCGGCCATCATCTGCATATACCTCAAGCTAAAAAGGCTTGGCCCTTATTATCATTATCTATCGTTAAAGCTATCGTTGATGAAGCACATCTACAGGGTAAAAAAGTAACCGCACATGTGGCTGAGACTAAAGGTGTCAGTATTGCTATAAAAGCGGGCGTTGATGAATGGGCACATACGCCTTGTAATGCCATACCGAAGACCTTGTTAAAAAAAGCAGTCGCTCAACAGGTAAAAATGGTCACTACTCTAGATACTTTATCTAAATGTACTGGCCTTGCTCACAATGCTAGTACATGGGCGGCCTTGGGTGGCGAGTTTTTATATGGTGCTGAAATAGGGCATAGTGATATCCCTTGGGGCATTGATGGGCAAGAGTTAATGGCTATGAAACATCAAGCAAACCTGTCTGTGCTTGATGTTTTACGTAGCGCTACCTCGAAAGCCGGTGAATACTTAAATATCCCCTTATTAGGAACTTTACAAGCAGGTGCGCCAGCCGATATGATCGCGGTGCCTGGCGATCCCCTTGAATCATTAAAAATACTGGAATACCCTAGTTTTGTTATGTCGGGAGGCAAGATTATATTATCGGATGCTGAATGATAGCTTAGCTTGGCTAAATCGCACGGTTTAAAACTCATAGAGTTATTTTGATAATAAATGAACTTGCAAAAGACTAAGAGGGAATTATTCTGCTTAGAGTGGTTAAGGTGCTCATTAAAAAAAGTAGCAGGTTATTTTTAGTAATAATAGCCTATAACAGGCAGTCATAAAAAAAGCTATTACTCGTTAAAGTAATAGCTTTTTAATGTTACTCACCACACCTACCTTGTTAACAAGATACGAATAGTTAGCTTATGTTATTTTTTTGCACAATGTAAAGCGCAAGCTTGGTCTTTATCGCCTGGTTGGGCGGCGCAATGAGTTGCACAATTATGATCGCCTGCAGCAGGATTTGCGCCGCAATGATCGGTACACATTTTAGCGTCTTTATCGGTATGATTTGCGCAATGCGCTGCGCAATCGTGGGGGGCAGCGGCCACTGGTAATGCAAATAATGCGGCCAGAGCGAATGTTAGTATTAAATTTCTTGCTTTCATAATAGTTTCCTTAAATGTTATCTATTGTTACGTTAAAGAATAGTGTTGTCACAGTTCTAGTTCTACAACTTAAGTATCATTATGTCAATAATAAATATTATGTTGAAATTCTCGCATTTTGTATGGTAATGCATCTTTAATCGCAAAGCTGTAAGGCGTATTATTTGTAGGGTGGATTCGCCGCTAGGCAATCCACCGCACAACGGCTGACTGTCATCGGCGTTGTGCGATGATTGGCGGTTTGCTGGCGCGAAACCACCCAACACCATGCTATTGATTTAGGTTTTATTATGCGGATATGGAAAGCCAGGTGGACAGTGTTTTTGTGCCCACCACTAATCGACAACTGGTGGGCAAACGATAAAGCTGTTTGCCCACCTTATATCTTAGCTAAGCTATGCCCTTAAACGCCTACGGTAACACTCAATACATCGCTCCATTGCCCGACTTGCTCGTCATGTAAGCGATAAATGGCTTTATATTTCCATATGGCACTAGTAGCCGGCAAGGGCTGGGTATCATTGGTATTGGGCTCGGTGTTAATGGTCAGAAAACTAAAACCAGCGCCATCACCTCGGTCTACCCAAATTTCTATGGCGGCAGCAGCGCCTTTAGTCCATCCGATAATCGGATGTCCGGCTTTATTTTGAGCACTTAAGATAGGTTTCCAAGTGCTCGGATCTTCAACAGTGGTTGTGCCAATCACACCTAAATCTAAACCTATCGCCGAGGTATAATTTTTATGGCTTTTAAGATGCGCCACTAAAGTAGATAGCCTAGGAATAATGCCAGAATTCACTGCGGGCGGCATCGGCTCAACCAACATAGGCGGCACAGTCCAGCTTACAGTAGCGGTGCTACCATCACGTAATATATTTTTATATTCTGTTAAATGATGGGCATAGGCTTGCATATCTCTTAAGCTTTTCAAAATATAGCGAAAGGCGAGCGCATCGGCTTGAAGGCTGGTCAAATCGTCATTAGTCACCTCCAATATCGCGGCATAATGCGGTAAAGTGGTAGCCGCATGATCTAACAAATCAGCTTTTCCGCCATCCGTAGTAGGCATAAAAGAATTACTGGTCATACTATTTCCTTAAGGTTTAGGGTTGGTTGATGAGTACTAGGTAAGTGTTACTGAGCGTTCAGTTAAGTTAGTCTAGCGTTTTGCCAATCGTTAGCTCAAAAATGCTGATCTTATTAAGTGTTCCTCTAATCTGATGGAGTGTTACGCCAATCTTGCTGAGTGCTAAGCAAGATTGGCAATGGTTCTATCCCACCTGCACAGCACTTGGCATAAGCTACGGTAGTATTGGGTCTTACTGGCTTAGTGCTCAGCAAGGTCTGAGTCGCCTTCTCAGTAATTGAAGAGCACTAGCTACAGATATGATGAGTACTTAGCAAGATTGCTGTAAGACTTCAGCAGATTAAAAACAGACTTAACAAGATTGTATAAACACTCAGCAAGATCAGAGTAATGTTCAGCAAGATTAAAGTAATGCTCTGCAAGATGCGGCTAGCACTTAAGTCTGTATGCAGAGCATTGCTTAAGCTGTGCGTAACGCTCTACTATTAAAAAATCAGACTATAGGTACATTAAAGTATGGTAGCGCTCAGGTTAATTCGCCAACAATTAAGTTTTGACAGAGAAAATCTAAATTCCTTGTTAATTGGCGGTTACTTTATAACCTTACAACTTTAAAATAGCAATGATTATCTTACAAATATTCGATAATAATTAATGTTCTACGCCTGAGTCTATATTTCCCTTATGATCATCAGAATAAACGCTAAGTATTTAGAGTCGAATGTTCGTTTTTTAATGTGACTATAGCCTAGTAAATAGATAAAAGCTGTAAGGCGGATTATTTGTAGGGTGGATTCGCCGCTAGGCAATCCACCGCAAAACGGCTGGCTGTCATCGTCGGTTTGCTGGCGCTAAACCACCCTACACCATACTATGATTTACGTTTTATTATGCTGAAATGGAAAGTCAAGTGGACAGTGTTTTTCTGCCCACCACACTTATTGACTGCTTGTTTTACATAGCTACCAAGAGCCACTAACATGTCTGGTTACGTCCATTCGGCAATGTAAAATACGAGCAACCTCGATTTCTGTTTTGCCGACACGGTAGAAAATAATATGACGATTAATATTAAAACTACGTACTCTCTCATCAATTTCATTTCGAAACTTACCAAGTTCTGGGGAAAGGACTAGATTTTCTAAGCCGCTTTTAATTTCAGAAAGGTATGCTTTTGTTTGCTTATTACCCCAAGTCATCAGTGTGTAGCTCTTAATATTTTGTAAATCATCCTGTGCTTCTTTTGATAATCTATATCCCTGCATTAACAATTATTCCTTATTGAGCTCTTCAAAAAAGGCACGGCCATCGACGCTTTCACCTCTATCTAAGTGTTTTATTCCTTTGTTAACCTCGCTTCTAAGTTTATCCAGTTTTATCTGGTATATCCATGCTTCATGGGTTTCCATAAAACGTAAAGATTCTCGAATAACTTCACTGGCGTTGTTATACATTCCGCTGGCGACTTTCGCTTTTACCATTTTTTCAAGTTGATCTGTCAGTGATACATGCATGTTTTGCCTCCTTGGTGCTTAAGGCCTAATGATACAAAGATTATCAAAGATTGACAATCGAATGAGGGCAGGAAAGGCAAGTGGTTTGCATACGATAAGTCCTTAAGTCCGTAAGTCCTAAAACTGTAAGGCGGATTATTTGTAGGGTGGATTCGCCGATAGGCAATCAACCCTACAAAGGCTGGCTGTCATCGGCGTTGTGCGATGATTGGCGGTTTGTTGACGCGAAACCACCCTACACCATACTATTGATTTAGGTTTTATTATGCTGAAATGGAAAGCTAGGTAAGCAATGCTCACCGCTCACCATTTTTATCAGCAAAAAGTGGGCAAACAATAAATAAATACTTGCTTAGATTCCAGTCATAACTGCCATCGATAATAAAGAAATTTGTAAACAGTACACCGCTATTGTTTGTTGTCTTTGCCAGTCTTTATTAAAAAGTAAGGCATATCAGCTAATGACTGTGTCATATGCCACACTTTTTATCTTTATTACCTAAAGAAACCTTGAAAAACAAGGCTTTTAATCACTTATCAACAAACAAAACTAATAGTTAACGCAAACACTATGCCAACTATAGCGGCATAATGTCGCGCGGCAATATGCCACATTTTCAGGACTCTTGATTGTCATTAGAATGCTTGCAACTCTTCTGTGCTCCTGCTCCTAAAGGATTAGAGTTACCTTCCTTCCTCTTAATACGGTCAGTTTCTTGGCCGTATCTTTTTTATACTTTTGGTGCGAATCATGAAAAGATCCCATTTAATTGATATTCCCCATATCACCAATGATGCAGAATTTATTAGGCAAGTTGCTTTTCACGAAGCAGGTCACGCCGCTGCTATTCATATTAGAAACAAACAACAACAATTACCCCCTATCTACTTTCAAATCTACATTAATCATGCTTATAAAGGCAATGAATGTACTTACAGTGCGTATGAAAACGCTAATGCCTATCTAACTAAAATAGAAGATGGTCGTTTAATCCATACCCTGCCTTCTTCTGTTGCTAAAGCGATTAGTGATTTCACGCCAGCGCAAGAATTCCAATATCAAGTCGCTTTTGAAGCCGACATCGTTAATTTATTGGCAGGGCCACTGTCTGAGGCCAACTATATAGCTCTGAGAGATGATGAACCTATCAACCCTAATTTAGTACATTTGGATGCGCTGCATTTTTACGGTGGTCGTTCTGACATAGCAACCATAAACGATTATATCGACTGCCTTGAACTGACTCTGGCACAACGCCAAGCTAAATTAGTAGCTCTCTTTTTAAAAGCCTTTGCCTTCATTAAAGACCCCGCTAATTGGCGCGCAATTTTAACGTTAGCGGAATATATTATTTCCAGCAAAAAAAACATCATCGTTTATGAAGACATTGCTAGCGTATTAGCCATTTTATGAGCCGAATGAATGACAAAGAACGTTTAGCAAAAATAAATAAGATGCTGTTGGCTAAAGAGGGCCATGCCTTTATCTACAATGATAAGCTCATAACTTTACTGGAAGAGTTAAAGTGCTTTTTAATCCAGCAACTTAATATAGACAATGTGCAATATAAAGGACGTCAATAGCGTTTTGTGTGAAATCAAGTTACAAGCCAAAGCTTGTTATTTGCTTGGTAATTAATAGGTGTAGCGGACTGTTCGTCCTGAGATAAACCCAGTAAATCGCACAGCTTAGAAAGTCGTAACCTCATTTTAAAGACATTGATATTGGCAGATCTTTGTCAAGTAACCTCTATTAAAACGGTATGCCGTGCTCATTGTCGAGAAGCGCATTATCTCAGCGAGGATTGTCATAACACCCCGCTTGCTATGGGCATACATCATGGCTTCTACTGCGTAGGCACCTGCTGGGCGCTGATGAGTTGGGGGCTGTATTTGTTAGTGTCACAGGGGGCT
>Ga0214214_100196_pt1 | contig 12932 bp, 8 predicted proteins | sample TroBogypolimnion_3_FD_153052 | JGI IMG/M metagenome (GOLD analysis project Ga0214214, IMG submission 153052) | Freshwater microbial communities from Trout Bog Lake, WI - 07JUN2007 hypolimnion | ecosystem: Environmental > Aquatic > Freshwater > Lake > Hypolimnion/Profundal zone | place: Trout Bog... | reverse complement strand
CAGGCGTCAACCGGCTGCATGAAAAGGACGCGAAATCCCGCATCATGATCCTGCTTACCGACGGCATGAACAACGCCGGCAAGGTCCCGCCGCTGGTGGCGGCCGAGGCGGCGGAGACCATGAAGATAAAGGTCTACACCATCGGCGCCGGCACCAAAGGCGAGGCCCCGATCCCCATCGTCGACAGCTTCGGCCAAAAAAGGATGGTGCGGATGAAGGTCGACATCGATGAAGATACCCTGAACAAAATCGCCCAGATGACCGGCGCCCGCTATTTCCGGGCCACGGACACCCAGTCATTGCAGAAAATTTACGATGAGATCAATTCCATGGAGACCACCAGCAGGACCGTAAAGAATTTCGACCATTACCGGGAGCTCTTTCCCTTCCCCCTGATTGCCGCATTGCTCCTGCTTGGTCTGGAGCTGCTGCGGGATCATAAACGTCTCCCCTGACGGCAAAGGACAAATCATGACTTTTGCGCAACCATTCTGGATCTTCGCCGGACTCCTCGTCTGTATCGGCGTGTTTTTCCTCATGGGCAGACTGCAGGCAAGACGCCGGGCGGCACTTGAAGAATTTGCGGCCCCCCATCTGCTGCCGGAGCTGACCAAAAATGTCTCGTCCACAAGGCAGGCGGCCAAGAAGATTATCTTTCTTGCCGCGCTGTTCTGCTGCTTTCTGGCCCTGGCCCGGCCGCAATACGGCTTCCAGTGGGAGGACGTCAAACGCAAGGGGATCGATATCCTCTTTGCCCTGGACACCTCGAAGAGCATGCTGACCGAGGACGTCAAACCCAACCGTCTCGAACGGGCAAAACTTGCGATCATGGATTTTGTCGATCAGTTGCACGGTGACAGGGTCGGGCTGATGCCCTTCGCGGGCGAGGCCTATGAGATGTGCCCGCTGACCGGAGACTACCAGGCCTTTGAAAATGCCTTAAAGGAGGTGGACACCAATATCGTCCCCAAAGGCGGCACCAATATCCCCGCGGCCATCCGGGAGGCGGAATCGGTGCTCACCAATGAGGCCAACTACAAGATCCTGATCCTGATCACTGACGGCGAAAATCTTGAAGGCGATGTCCTTGCCGCGGCAGAGGAAGCGGCCCGGCATGGGGTGCGGATCTTTACCGTCGGCGTCGGAACCCGGGATGGCGAGATAATCCCCATCGCCCCGGGGGGGGGCAAGGGATTCGTCAAGGACGAGGCGGGAAATCTGGTGGTCTCCCATCTGGATGAATCCACCCTGACCAAGATCGCCCAGACAGGCAATGGCATCTACGCTCCTTTGGGCAGGCAGGGAGAAGGCCTGCAGACCGTCTACCAGAAGAAGCTCGCTCTCATACCCAAGCAGGAATTGACCGAGCAGCGGCGCAAGGTGCCGCTGGACCGGTTTCAATGGCCCCTGGTGGCCGCCGTGGCGCTTCTGGCCATGGAGTTCATGATAGGGACCCGGAAATCCGGCCCTTTAGGGTTTTTCACGGGCCGCGGCAAGAACGGGCCGCTCGGCCTCCTCTTGATTCTGGGGGCTTCCCTCTTCTGCTGCTCCGCAAACTCCCATGGTTCTGAAGGTGAAAAGGCCTATGACGCAGGAAATTACCCAAAGGCTGCCGAATTCTACGGGCAGCTCTTGAAAAGGCATCCCGACGACCCGAAAATTCTGTTTAATTCCGGAGCGGCCGCCTATAAGAACGGGAAATATGACGAGGCTGTTTCCTCTTTCAGCGAGGCCCTGAAAAGCCCGGATCTGGATCTGCAGGAAAAGGCCTATTACAACAGGGGGAACGCCCAGTTCAAAAAAGGCGAGGGCAGCCTTGACACCGATGCGCAGCAGACCCTGGAACAGTGGAAGCAGGCCATCGACTCCTATAAGGCCAGCCTGGCCCTGAGCCCCGGCGACCGGAATGCCGCAGGCAACCTGGAACTGGTGCAGAAGAGCTATGACGAGCTAAAAAAAAAAGAGGATCAGCAGAAGCAGCAGGATAAGCAGGCCGCGGATCACGAAGACCGGAAAGACGGAATGAACAAACCGCAGAACCAGCAGGATCAGAAGGGGCAACAGAATCAACAGGGACAGCAGGATGCGGGGGCACAACAGCAACCTGCGCCGCAGCCAGGTGATGGACAGAAAACCGGCCGGAAGCAGGACGCCGCAGGGGCACAGGAAAAGCCTCAGCCTCAAGCTCAAGCCCAGGCTCAGGCCGCCCAGTCTCAGGCCCAGTCTCCATCTCAAGCCCAGCCCCAGGTTGCGCCCGGAATGCCTCCGGAAAGCCAGGAAAAGGCCGGGGAGGACAGTCTGGATAAGGAACGCCGGAAAGAAGGGAAAATGACCAAAGAGGATGCCCGGCATCTTCTCGACAGCATGAAATACGACGAGGGAAAGATGCTCAACTTCATTCCCTCCGACGGAAAGGACGAAAAACCGAGGAGAGATTGGTAATGATCCATCGTGGATTTCAACGGATTGCAGCGGGCAGGTTGCCTTTTATCCTGCTCTTCCTGGCAATTGTCTTCAATGCCGCAACCGGCGGATGCCAGACGGAAGCCACTGTTTCCGCCGCCATCAGTCCGGCACAGTTCCCTGTCGATTCGGGCGCCGTCCTGACCATTACCGTAAACGGCAGCAAACCGGCCGATGTCCGTCTTCCCGATGTGGCGGGACTGCAGTTCCAGAGCCGGGGCACCAGCACCCAGGTGCAGATAATAAACGGCTCCTTTTCCGCCGCCTCCTCTCTAAGTTATCTGGTTCAGGCCGACAAGCCCGGCCAGTACACCATCCCGCCCTTCAAGGTCTCCGTCGACGGCACGACACTGACCACCAAACCGGTTGCCTTCGAGGTCACCCCGGCGGCAGACGCTTCAACAAACCCGATGCCGGGATCAAGCCCGCCCCCAACCAGGCTCAATGCCGGCAAGGCCGGGAAAATGGCCTTCATCAGCGTCAGCGAATCCAAGGAAAAGGGGTGGGTCGGCGAGATCATCCCCGTCCGGATAAAGGCCTATTTCCGCCAGGGCATCAAGGTCAACCTGAACGCCCTGCCGGTCCTCAAAGGCGATGGGATCGTCATGCCGCAACTGGATCAACATCCGCAGCAGACCCAGGAAACCATCAATGGAATACCCTACTCGGTGTTGACCTGGGATACATCGATCTCGGCGGTGAAGGAGGGCAGTCAGGCCCTGTCCGTCGATCTCGATGCCACCCTGCTCCTTCCCCGTCAGGACAATTCCTTTCCGCCGGGCTTCGGTGATTCGGATGCCTTTCAGGATGATTTCTTTAAAAATTTCTTTGGCGGATTCGAGAACAGACCGGTAAAGATGAGCAGCACGCCCTTCACCTTTGAGGCCAAAGCCCTGCCGGAGGACCCGCCGCAGGACTTTTCCGGCGCCATCGGCCATTTCAGCCTCTCGGTTCAGGCCAGGCCCGCTGAGGTGGCGGTCGGCGACCCTCTCACCCTGACCATGACCGTCGCAGGTTCGGGGAATTTCGATCTCGTGAAGGCCCCGCGCTTCCCCGAAGATCCGAAATGGAAGACCTATCCGCCTTCCGCCACGTTCGAGCAGGGAGACAAACCTGATCAGGGGAAAAAGACCTTTGAGCAGGCGGTTGTCGTCAAGGACGATCATGTTCAGGAACTTTCGCCGGTATCCTTTTCCTTTTTTGATCCGGCAACGGGGGAATATATCACGCTGACCAGCCCCGCCATCCCCATTGCCGTCAAGGCAGGCGCGCAGGAAACGGCTCCCTCGGCTCAGAGCGCCCCGGCAGCGCCCCAGGCGAAAGCGGAGGAGCCGCAACAGGGCGGCATTGCCGGTCTGGCCCCGATCCATCTTAGCCTGGGAGGTCTGCAGAAAACCATCGTCCCTGTCTTTGCACGGCTGTGGCTCATTATTATGCTGGGCCTGTGCCTGATCCTGCTGCTTGCTGTTTTCTGCTGGAGAATGCGTCTGCGGTATTTGAGAAACAACCCGGCAGTAATCAGGAAAAAAGAGATGCGGGAGCTCTTTGAAAACTCTATGGCAAGGATACAAGAGGCGGCCGAAAGAGAGGATGGCCGGTATCTCGCCGTATGCCGGAAGGCCATTCAGGAGATACTTGGCCGCTGCTGGCAGATCGAACCGACGGCAATCACCCTGGTTGATCTGGAAAAACGGCTGCAGCCGTCCTCCGGCTTGATCGCCGTCTTCGCCGAGGCTGAACGGGGGGCCTATGCAAACTATGCCCTTTCTGCCGACCGGATCCGCGAATATTCCGGAATAATTTACAAAGAGCTGTCAGAACTTCTATGAAAACCAACTCTTGGATATCAGGGCTCTGCGCCCTGCTGATCCTCATCGGCATCAGTTCCTCTTCCCTGGCCGCTCCCACGCCGCAGGCGGAAAGCCTCTTCCAGCAGGGCAACGATCTCTACGGCCAGGGGAAGTACCGGGAGGCCCTGCAAATCTATACCGGCATCGCCACCCGCGAGGGCGTCTCGGCCGCGCTGCTCTATAATATCGGCAACAGCTACGCCCAGACCGGCCAGACCGGCCAGGCCATCCTGAATTACCGGCGGGCCCTGCGTCTGAGCCCGGCAGATTCGGACAGCAAAGGCAATCTCGATCTCCTGGAGAGGAACGCAGGCCTCTTCGAGCAGGACACCTCTTGGCCGCGGGCTGCGGCCCTTCTGGATCTGGATCAATGGTGCCTGCTTGGAGGATTTTCCCTGGCAGTCCTGACACTCGCAGCCCTTGCCGGACTGCGTCTTCAAAACGGCAGACAGATAGGCCGCGGGATCAGCGCCGCCTGTCTTTTGCTCATTCTTTTTGCTGCAGCGGGCATCGCCGCCCGGTATCGGCAGCTGGATGAGGCCGTGGTCACCGGCAGCGACGCCCGCCTGCTCCTCTCCCCCTTCCCCGCCGCCTCGCCCATCGGCACCATCCGCGAGGGCCAAACGGTGTATTACAGGTCGCAGCACGGCGCATATGCGCTGGTGGAAGACGAAACGGGCCGCAGCGGCTGGATAGCCATAGGGGACATCGGCCTGGTGCAGGGGACTGCTTCTGTTTTATACCAGGCGGAACGTTCTTCTTCTCGGTAACCTTGGCGGATCGTTCTTCGGCATTATTGATTGACGGGATTGCGCGGTTACGACAGGCGTACATGCTAATACAACACCGCCTGCCGTTCGAAACCGGAGCGATTGCCGTGTTGCCTAATCATCTGCATGCGCTATGGCGCCTTGCCCGAAGACGACGGTGATTATGCAAAACGCTGGCAACAGATCAAGCGAAAAGTTTCCGCTGGACTTTCGCAGACATCCGGCAGAAGTGACAGCAAGCTCCGCAAACCTGAGAAAGGGATTTGGCTAAGACGTTATTGGGAGCATCAGATTCGTGACGAAAATGATTTATCGAGACATGTCGACAATCCATTTTAATCCGGTAAAACATGGTTGTGTTCAACAGGTTCGGGGTATTGGCCTTACTCCAGTGTTCATCGTTATGTGCGGCAGGCTATCATGCCGATGGATTGGGCTGGCGGCTTCGGGAGTGCTGAGGTGTTTGATGAATGATGCATCTCGGATACCCGCGTGGGCACGCTGCGCTTTACCCACCCTGCAAAACTCACAAGTTTCATTTCATTTGATATGGTTGCGGATGTATTTGTGGCCGTTGTATTTCAAAGTTGTATATGAAACTCCGTAATAAGATACATCATAAAGTTGCAAATCGAATAGTCCATTAGAATTTGAATTCAGGATTTCGAGGCCATCATTACGGCCTTTATAGAGTATTGAAATTTTTCGTTGATTATCTTCGCAAAGTATCCAAAACACAAAAGCATGCCTTCCGCAAAATCTAAAACAACACTCTGAAGGCAAGATTAAGCAGTACTTTACCTTTTCACCCCCTAGGTTAAGAGGTATTGAAATAAAATATTGTTTCTGTTTTTCACTGTTGACATCTGCATCTGCGATACATTCCTTGAATTCTTCTTTTTCAAAGTGTCGCATAGCCGATTGAATTTTTTCGGATGCAATATATTTTTGATAATCTTCTACCAAAAATTCAAAAGAATACTCTGCGAGTGCTGGCACAGCACAAAAAGCTACGACAAAAATAATGCAGCTACACGTAAGAGGCTTTTGGAACAGCTTTTTACGTTGATTATTCACCTTCAAGGACACCACCATATTTCCGAAACAACTTTCTAGCTGTTTCCAAGGTAATTCTTGGTTCTGTTCCTCCTGGAAGTGATGTCCATTCTCTATGAAGTTTGCTGATTGCCGCTCCTAAATTTCCTTTTTCTATATTATCAGCAGCCTTCCATGCTTTGATTGAATTCATAGCATATGAATCTTGTGATGCAGGCGAGAAATCAGTCATATATCCTTTTTTAACAGCCCTATCATGATAAAAGGATTCCGAACACCATTTATTTGATATGATCCCCCTCATCGTAGACGATCATCTTGATGGAGTCCAGAAATATTTTACTCATTTATTTTGCGAGCCCCAGTTCCGCTATTTTGAACTTATTATACTGACGCAGCAGAACGAGGGATGAAAAAGTTTACTGGCAAACGTGCTTTTCTGTGATCGCGCCTGATTTTGTATCGGCTTCAACCGCAAAGGTTGTGCTGTGACAATGTACGTATGAAGTGAGGCTTTTTGAAGTATGAATTCACACAGAAAAAGGGCAAGAAAAGGGGAAGGATTTAATAGTACAGACCGAAACACGGCGAAAATGCCCTGGTGGATAAAACCCGGCCGCGCCCCTGAGCTGAAGCGCGGCCGGGAGAAGGCTTATCTATACTGTTTGCGCAGCTCTTTTTTATTCAATTTCCCGACGCTGGTCTTGGCGATGGAATCGGTAATGATCACCCTGTCCGGAATTCCGTAGCGGGGAATAGCGCCTTTCTCCGCATATTCAGTGAAGATCTTCTTCAGATCGTCTCCGGTTATCGGATCGTCTTTATCCTTCAGCACCGCCAGGACCAGCGGCCGCTCGCCCCACTTTTCGTCGGGAACGCCGATCACCGCCACCTCCCTGACTGCCGGATGCCGGCTGATGATATCTTCCAGAGTCAGCGATGAGATCCATTCGCCGCCGGTCTTGATCACATCCTTGAGCCTGTCGGTGACCTGAAGGTATCCCTCTTCGTCGATAAAGCCGATGTCGCCGGTATGCAGCCAGCCGTTTTCCCAGAGCTCTTCACTCTTTTCCTGCTCCTTGAGATAGCCCTGGGTCAGCCAGGGAGTCCGGGCCACAATCTCACCTGTGGTCACGCCGTCGTGGGGTAAAGGCTGCCCCAGCCCGTCGACAATCTCCAGCAGGACATTGGAGATCGGCAGGCCGGTCCGGCAGCGTATTTTTATCCCGGCCTCGCTGTCCAGATCCTGATGGCCTGGTTTAAATGCGGAGATGGACAGAATCGGACAGGTCTCCGACATTCCATACCCGGTGAAGACATTGATGCCGCGCTCCATTGCAGCCTTGCAGAGTCCGGCGGACAGAGCCGAGCCGCCGATAATGACCTTCCAGCCGTTCAGATCCACCGTCTCCACTGCCGGGCTGGCCAGCAGCATATTCAAGATGGTCGGGACGCAGTGGGAGAAGGTGACCTTTTCGGTTGCGACAAGCCGCAGCAGCGTTTCCGGCTCATAGCGTCCCGGATAGACCTGCTTGAGCCCGAGCAGGGTGGCGACATACGGCATCCCCCAGGCATGGACGTGGAACATGGGGGTCATGGGCATATAGACATCTGTCGAATCAACCATGGCCGTTGAGCGCATGGAGCTCAGGGTAGGGAGCAGCCCGTAGGTATGCAGGACCAGTTGACGGTGACTGAAGTACACCCCCTTGGGCAGGCCGGTCGTGCCGGTGGTATAGAAGGTGGTGGCCATGGTGTTTTCGCTGAAATCGGGAAAGTCGTAGGTATCGCCTGCGCCTGCCAGCATGGCCTCGTATTCGCCGTCCATTGCCAGATCAAGCTGCACTTTTTCGCCTGAATCCGTGAGCAGAATAATCTTCTTCACCGTGGCCAGCTGATCCTTCACCGAGGCCAGCAGCGGCACAAATTCCTCATTGACAAGAATGATATCATCCTCGGCATGGTTGATGGTATAGACCAATTGCTCCGTAGACAATCGGACATTGACGGTATGCAGGACCGCGCCCATCATGGGGACGGCGAAGTAGCATTCCAGATACCGATGGCTGTCCCAGTCCATGATCGCCACGGTATCGCCTTGGCCGACCCCCAGTTCGGCAAGCGAGCCCGCCAGCCGGTTCACTCGCTGGCCGAACTCTCTGTAGGTGTACCGGTGTTTATCCCGATAGACAATCTCCTGATCCGGCGCATAGAGCAGGGGTGTTCTGAGAAGATGTTTTATCAGCAGCTGATAATTATAGGCGGAAGGGGTGGAGACGATGTGTCGCAGGGCCATGGGTGATTCTCCTTCTGGAATGGGATTCAGGTGGTATCGTATCTGTACCGGTCATTTCCGAGAAGCAATTTCCGTGCCGGATTAAAACAGGCCGCACAGCCCTGCAATGCCCTGAATTGCACGGGAAGGCCTGGTCTCCGCACCCGCTTCCGGGAAAGAAATAACCCGCAAACAGGATGAGTTTTGAATTATAGTTAGTAAATACGTTAAGTTATCATGTGCGAGTTATAATATACTCATATTGAGTTTATATTAACTCTGCACGCTGGTCTCCGTGATCTGCAGGCCCTTCATTTTCAGATAGAGGGTCTTTCTCTCGATGCCCAGGATCCGGGCGACTTTGGTCCTGTTCCATTGATGAAGGTGGAGCAGGGACAGGATGAATTTCTTCTCGTAGAGGTCCATGGCAGACTTCAAAGGCATGTCAGGGATCGCATCTCCCGGTCCGAGGGTCCGGGCAGGGACGGATTTGGCATAAAAGAAATCCAGCGTCTGCAGGCTCGTATACCGCTGTATGGTGTTTTCCAGTTCCCGGACATTGCCCGGCCAGTCATAGCCGATCATGGTATCCATGGTGCTGCCCATGACCGGCGGAACCTGCCGTTCGGGGGTCCGGTGTTTTTCCATGAAATGCTCCACCAGAAGCGGGATGTCCTCCTTGCGCTGCCGCAGGGGCGGGATATGGATGGGGATAATGTGGATGCGGTAGAAAAAGTCCTCCCGCATCTGCCCCTTTTCGATGAGTTCATGCAGGTTTTTATTGGTGGCCGTGATGATCCGGACATTGGGTTTGCGAAAGACCACGCCCCCCACCGGATGATAGGGATGCCCCTCCAGGACACGCAACAGCTTGACCTGCATCTCAAGCGAGATCTCCCCCAGTTCGTCGAGAAAAAGCGTCCCCTGGTCGGCCAGGTCGAAATACCCCGGTTTATCCTGACCGGCTCCGGTGAAGGCGCCCTTCTTGTAGCCGAAGAATTCGCTCTCGAAGAGGTGCTCGGGAATCGCTCCGCAATTGACGGGGACGAACGGCTGGGCGGCGCGGTCGCTCATAACGTGGATCGCCCGCGCTGCAAGCTCCTTGCCGGTCCCCGACTCCCCATGGATGATGACGCTGGCCTTCAGGGCGGCGGCCTTCAGAATCAGCTCATAGACCTTCTGCATGCCGGCGCTCTTGCCGATGATGTCGCCGAATCTGTAGCGATCATGCATGCTGTCCCGCAGGCGGCTGTTTTCCCTTCTCAGGCGTTCAGCCCTTTCCTGGGCCGCCAGTTCCTCCTGCTTGCGGTGATGGATATCCATCATGATGCCCTGCCTTGACTCAATGGTCCCGTCCGCGGACAGGACCGGCGTGCTCATCATGTGATACCAGCGGCCGTTACGAGGATTCTTGAATTCGGCCCGCACTGACCCGCCTGAAATGTACGGGGACCGGGAGCACCAGCTGCAGGGTTCCTCCAGGCCGAAGAGAACCTGATGGCAGAGGCCGCCCAGGCCCTCCCGGCCCAGATGACGGACCAGAGCCTCGTTCATGAAGGACAAGACATAATTCCGGGTGCAGGTGTAGATGAACCCGTCAAAGACCTCGAGAACACCTTTGAGCTTCGTCTCGCTGTCCCGCAGCGACCGCCTGGCCATCTTCAGGGAGGTTATATCGAGCAGGGATGCGACACTGCGGCGCGAACCGGGAATGATATCGACGCGAAGAAAGATATTTTTCCGCATCCCCGCCCTGTCGACCAGCAGAAACTCATACTCGATCGGCGCTTCCTGGCTGCCTGCCCTTCTGCCGGCATGATACCGCATCATCATCTCCGTCTCGTCCGGGTCGGCGGTGAACGCCGTCCACTTCATCCGGCCTTCGATCTCCTCTTTGGCATAGCCGGTCATCTTCTCAAAGCCGCCGTTGGCAAAGGAGATGGTCATATCCTCTTCGATGATCATCGTAAGTAATATTTAACTATTTTAATATACGTCTTTATCTTCAACTCGATCTCTATTTATAAAACGATTTATTAACCTGTTTTTTTCTTTGTCGAATTCCAAAGGCATTTCAGGAAGACGGGCTAAATTGAGAGTTCGAAAACTACCGCACTGAAAAGAAACATTACAAAATCCCAACTCCATATTTCCTATCATAGATGTCAAACGAAGCCTATATTGCTGAATCTCTTCATCTGTTGCATCAGACACCATTGATTTATACTCAAATAAATAGCTCTCAATATATTCCGGAGTGAGGCGTGGATTGCCAACGGGATAAACAACTATTTTGTCAATGAGTGAGCGTAAACGGTTTCTTAACAATTCTCTGATTTCAGGGGGCGCTTCAGGCAATTTATCAATCAATTCTTTAACGTTATCAAGCTGTATTTGAGTATCCGCATAACTTGATGTTAATTGTGATATCAAATTAAGAATCTTTTTTTCGACCTCCTTGCACTGTTCATTCTGTTTAATAAGAACAGAAAGACGATCCTTCAATTTATCTCTAAGCTTCTTGTCGGGACAATCAATGAGTGCATCCGTAAGATTATCAATCTTTTTATCAAGATCCACCAGTTTTCCCCTTTTTGATGCGAGAGAACTTTGAAGGCCGATAAGTTTGGATTGGGTCACAGATGAATCAGGTAAAATTCCGGTTGGATCTAACCCTTTGCAATATTTCAGCATAAGTTTTTCAAAAGTCGGGTACCGCACGCCGTGATAAAAACACCCAAGAGCACGCCGGGCATTGTCGCAGACTAAATATTGTCCGCCTCTTATTGTTTCTCCCTTGTTAACATAATGCATCGGCGCCCCGCAGTAACCGCATTTGATCAACGTACTAAATAGATTGTTAAATTTCCCATTCCTCCCACCTTTTCTAGTATTTCTAACAAATTGGTCTTGAACAGCAAAAAACGTTTCATCGTCGATAATACGTGGATAATAATTTGGTATAGGGTCACCGATTGGTTGTCGCTTTCCGTCGATTCTGACATGTGGCTGGAACTCCCCGATAACAGCCTTGGAACGAAGAATTCTCTCAATGTAACTGTGTTGCCATCCAATAAGTTTATTTCCACGATTGCTTTGGGGTTTCCAGCCTTCTGAATTGTTCAAGATTCTGGTGGAACGCATAGCCCCACATCCATTAAGCTTCAATTCAAAAATTCTTTTCACAGCCTCCGCTCGTTCGGGAATGATTTTGAAGACGGACTTATCCTTTGAAAGTGTCAGCCACTCTGGGGCCATTGCTGTTAATTTCTTTTTGGATATATTTCCCCTTTTTGTTTCCCATACTTTCAAAAGCCTTTGCTGTTTTTTTAAGGATTCTTCATGCCCTTGAGCAAGCTTAAAAGCTGAGAGCATGACGTGTATTGATTCAAAAGCTCCTTCACCATAAACCATACTATCTGCTGCAGTGCAGATAACAATGCCAGCCCGAATTAAATTCATAAACAAATCATACGATTGAAGCAAATTCTCACGAGATAACCGATCCAGTGCTTCAATTACCAGATGTGAACCTATGGGGATTTTTCCAGCTTTGACTTGCTCAAGAAATACACCAAGAGCGCCTTTGGAAATATGATCACCGTGAAAAGCTGAAAAGCCAAAATCGGTTATTTTAAGGCTATCATCTAACATCAAGCCATTATTCTTGGCATATTCCGCTGCATAGGCAGTTTGCCGTCTCAAGCTGTCCCCTTTGCGCTGCTCTTTGGAGGAAAACCTGATGTAAGAATAGCAGCGAACTGGGGGTGTTGACTCTTTGATATCATCCATAATTTCACCAGCTGTCAGATCATAAAATCAATCAATTATAAGTATCTGTAAGTATATTTACGGCAAAGAAGCCTCGTACCGGGATCATGAAATGAATTGCCCAGAATAGCGATTATTTTCAATTTTCAAAGCAACAAAATCCCCTACAGCAGACTGTTTACCGGTACCAATTAATGATCCTGGTGCTTCTCAGCTTTAAAATGGGCGCTGTCTGCAGTCGTTGCCATAATCCATGCAGTGTACCAAAAGCAAGGGCCATTGCATCTTGAAGCAAAAGAGCTGCATCTCAGTTGTGCTGTTACCGTGCATTTTGCTTATACATAGAAATTTAAAGAAAGGCCAACTCAATATTTTACTCGAAATTACAATATACTACGATTCTTTTCTAAACAACAGCCTCCTTTTAAAAACAGCCCAGCATTTATAACTTTCCTGCATTTTCTAACCAAATGTTAGTTGTCATGGCATCTGTACCGGCAATTATATGGATTTTGATTAACAGGGGGCGAAGAAAGAGGGGGGAGATGCAGGTACGCCAAGGTAGCAGATGAATGAATTTCCTAGGCATTATTTTGACTGTCATGGGGATATAAGGCTCTTTTGCTTGCAAATATCTGTGCATAGGCGGTAGGATCAAAACATGTACTTTTATCATGTATAAGGGTAAATGGTCAAAATCGTATACGTAAATAACCATTGCAAGGCACGCCTATCGCCATGGATGAC
>Ga0214214_100161_pt1 | contig 15177 bp, 11 predicted proteins | sample TroBogypolimnion_3_FD_153052 | JGI IMG/M metagenome (GOLD analysis project Ga0214214, IMG submission 153052) | Freshwater microbial communities from Trout Bog Lake, WI - 07JUN2007 hypolimnion | ecosystem: Environmental > Aquatic > Freshwater > Lake > Hypolimnion/Profundal zone | place: Trout Bog... | reverse complement strand
ATGTCGTTAAGGTTAAGATCGATCAAAAGTTAAAAGCTCAGGAAATAAAGTTGTAATTAAGGGTAATAGTATTTGTATTACCCATTTGGCTGCTTTGGGCCGAACTCCGCCAGCGGCTCTCAAGCAGGGTGAATGACTCTTCTTGAACTCATTACAGTCTCATGTTGTTATTTAGATCAATAATTTGGAGTGTCATAAAACCTAGGGTGAGGCGAAGGTCTTCTTTACACCCCAAAGCAGACTAATTTATTTTGCCGTTATTAAAAAAATTAAACTTCTAGTCGACGGTGAATAGCCAACAGCGAAATTGAATTTTTATCAGCAAATCGAGATCTCTAGAGCGAGAATAAATTTATATAAATTCGACTCTAAATTGTTACGACGGAGAAAATAAGAAACCAATAGAAACAAGGGGTTAAGAGTGTCAATTCGATAGTTCTGTCGTAAAAATTTACCGTCGTAAGTCATTGATTTATATAGGTTTTATGGCACTTCATGTCCTTGGCTACGAACCAAGGGGTCGTGGGTTCAATTCCTGCCAGCCGCACCAACCTATATAAGGGCCTCCCGTCAGGGAGGCCCTTTCCATTTGTACTACTGAACGACATTTGTACTACTGAATGGATATTGGGGGTTCTAATGCTGCCACCTAAGCCTTATTCTATAAGGGGTTTTTTCAAAACCTCTGTTTTGCTAGTACTGCTGAGTTATTTGGCCAATTAGAGTATTTGTCTGCTTATCGGGCTATTTCAGACATTCAAAAAAGCAGATTTTGGGGTTCTTGACCGTCTCAATCCAATCACAAAGCGACAGCTAGAGATCGGATTTTGACTGATCAACTAGTCGCTTGAAGCTGGACTGACCTGATTTTTAATGCCACTCCATCAGAGAGGATTTTTAATAATCTTCATCCTAAAGGAGTGTTAAATGTGACTAAAGATCAATGTCTCAACCCCGAGCAAATCGGCATTACTTTAGGGATGAATAAAAATAGCGTAGACCAACTGTTGTATCGGGCAAAGCTAAAACTGAAGGCAGAATTGGGGTAGGCATAAGGTGATGAATATGGAGAACAAAGAAAATCTCAGGCGGACGTTGGATCAAATCCAAGCCCCGACCCCATCGGCAAATTTTGAAGATAGGTTGACCCAAGGCTGGTAGCGCTTCACCACACAAGGCGAGCAGCCATCCCATGCTCGATTAATGTCTTGGTCATGGTCAGAACCCATCGCAATTAACCCTACTGCTTACGTCTATTGCGCTGGTAGCATCAGTACTATTTGCACAAAAGCTATTTTTGCATCAAGAAGAAGATCTCATTCGTGTCTATGTCAAGTCCGAATTAAGTCTAGCAACCCTCTAAAAGCAATTGATCTGTGCAGTTTTATTTATCTGCAATTTGCTTGACATCCCAGCCGCCACCAAGCGCGGTAATTAGACCAACATGGGCTGCAATTTGACGATTGAGTAGAGACATCAGGATTCGCTCATTTGACAATTCTGCTGCCTGCGAAGTGGCTACATCCAGGTAAGTAATGACTCCTGATTTGTATTGATTTTCACTGATGCGTACTGCATCTTGGGCGTGCTTGACAGCGCTTGCTTGTGACTTACTCTCCCTTTGTAGCAACCTGAGGGCAACTAAGTTGTCTTCAACATTCTGAAATGCCCCCAAAACAGTTTGGCGATAGAGTGCGACATTTTGATCGTAGACTGCGCCAGCTTGTTGGTATGCGCCAATTCTGAGGCCGCCATCAAATAAAGGCTGTGCGATCGCGGGTCCAATTGCCCAATAGCGCAAAGGCATGCTGATCAGGCCCGGCAAATCCGCACCCTGATACCCACCTGCGGCAGAGATGGTCAGCGTAGGGAAGAAGGCAGCTGTCGCCACACCAATTTTAGCGTTGGCTGCAGCCATTTGGCGTTCAGCCACTGCAATATCCGGACGACGCTCTAAGAGTGTTGATGGCACGCCCACTGGAACATCGGGTAAATCAGCCACCAATTTGGATACTGGGCTGACTACCAAATGCGTTACCGGATCAATCGAAAGTACTTGTGGCTTGAGCGAGAAGGTGGAGGGTGTTTGCCCAATCAATACTGCAATCGCATGTTCAAGTTGGGCTCTAGATAAGCTGACATCAATCGCCAGCGCGACAGTCGACTCTAGGAGGGTGCTCGCCTGAGCAATGTCAAGTTGAGTAACGATGCCAGCGTTGTATTGGTTCTGGGTTATCTGGAGTGATTTCTCATAAGTTTTGATGGTGCTGTCATACATCTTGATTTGCATATCAGCAATACGCAGTTGGAAGTACGTTTGGGCAATAGTAGCCTGGGTTGATAGTCTGAGTGCATCGAGCTGCGCAGCTGAAGCCTGCGCAGTATCTTTACCGGCCTCCACATTGCGTCTGACTTGACCCCAGATATCCGGTACCCAGCTTGCTCCAATATTGGCATTAAACGTTTGGTCAACGCTAGATAGATTGCCATTGCTTCCGCCGTTCACGGTGCCGCGATTACCGCTTCCGTTTGCCGTCAAAGTTGGGAATAGGGCGGCACGGGCTTGCGTTAATAAGGCGGTAGCTTGGCGATACTGGGCTTCGGAGGCAATGATGTTTTGATTGTCAACATTGACCTTATCTATTAGCTGATTGAGATCTGGGTCATGGTAAATCTCCCACCATTTTGCTTGCATACCCGCTTCATTTGGTTGTGCAATTTTCCAGCCATCACCACTTTTGTTATCGTCGGTTTCTTTGTAGCTGGGTGCTGTTGTGCTATCAGGCTTGCTGTAGTCGGGGCCCATCATGCAGCTTGTCATCATCGCCAAAAGACCTATGGCACTCAGATATTTTTTTGCAGCCCTAAGTTGAAGATTGTTTTGTATTGAATTCATTTCTTATTCCAATTCCAGGCGCGTAAACGCTCCATGTAAAGATAGATCACTGGTGTTGTGTATAGCGTGAGCAATTGACTCATGATGAGGCCACCCACAATGGAAATACCAAGCGGCCGATGAAATTCTGCGCCATCACCGGATCCAATGGCCAAAGGAACGGCTCCGAGAATGGCTGCCATAGTGGTCATCAGGATGGGGCGGAAGCGCAGTAAGCAGGCTTTATAGATTGCATCGTGCGGCGAGAGTCCCTCGGTTCTTTGGGCGTGAATCGCAAAGTCAATCATCATGATGGCATTCTTTTTGACAATACCAATCAAGAGAATCACTCCGATTAAGGCGATGATGCTGAACTCAGTATTAAAGAGCATCAGAGCCAGTAATGCGCCAACACCTGCTGAAGGCAGGGTCGAGAGAATGGTGATGGGATGAATTAGGCTCTCATACAAAATGCCTAAAACTATGTAGACGGTGATGAAGGCGGCCAGTATTAACCAGGGTTGACTCGATAGGGAATCTTGAAAAGCCTTCGCTGTTCCCTGGAAGCTAGCCCTTACAGAATTCGGAACATTCAGCCGATCCATCATGGCATAAATGGCTTCAGAGGCTTGGCCAAGCGATATGTCTTCAGGGAGATTAAATGAGATGGTGTTCGCAGTAAATTGACCTTGGTGATTCACTACTAAAGGCGTATTAGTAGGGCCATAACTGGAAAAAGCGGCTAGAGGCACTTGGCCGCCAGTCGTTTTAGATCCGGGGCTGTGGATGGCGCTGATCGGAATCGTTGCTGCCGTAATAGATTGCGCTGCACCGACAGCAAACGAATTAGGGGCGGGGGCAGCAGTACTGACATAAATTTGTTTGAGCACATCAGGGTTTTGCCAGTATTGCGGAGCAACCTCCATGACAACGTGATATTGATTTAAGGGGTTAAAGATAGTGGATACCTGGCGTTGCCCAAAAGCATCGTTCAGTGTTGTATCAATGAGATTGGTGGTGAGCCCTAATTTGGCTGCAGTGTCATGATTGATATTGAGAGTGGTCTGCATGCCCTTATCTTGAGCATCGGTATTGACATCCACTAGCTCTGGCAAATCTGTCATGGCAAAGCGAATCTTAGGCCCCCACGCTCTTAAATCTTCTAGGCTGTCGCCAAGGAGGGTGAATTGATACAGTGCATTACTAGGTCTTCCACCAATACGGATATCTTGTACGGGCTGTAGGTAGAGGGTGGCCCCTGCAACCGCATTGAGCTTGCGCCTCAATCTAGCAAGCACTTCGTCCATGCTGCCTTGTCGCTCACTGAGGGCTTTGAGCGCCACAAACAGGCTACCCGTATTGGTTTGACCGCCACCATTAAAGCTCACAACTTTATCAACATCAGGATCTTGCATCACGATGCTCATGAACTGACCCATCTTTAACTGCATTGCCTGGAAGGAGATGTCTTGGTCCGCCTGAATACTGCCAACAATTCTGCCGGTATCTTGCTGCGGAAAGAATCCCTTGGGGATGCTGATATAGAGATACACATTTAAGGCGATGACGGAAAATAAAACCATCATCGTCATGCGTTTGTGCTTTAACGCGTATTCGAGCGAACTGGCGTAGCGCTGATTCACGTTGCTAAAAAATCGTTCGACGGCTTGCATGAAGCGGCCGCTTGTCTCTGTGCCATGAGGCTTGAGTAGCCTGGCGCAAAGCATCGGTGTCGCAGTGAGAGAAATTACTAAAGAGACGCCAATGGCGACCGAAAGGGTGATAGCAAATTCCCGGAAGAGCCGCCCAACAATGCCACCCATTAATAAGATGGGGATGAATACCGCTACTAGAGATACGCTGATGGAGATTACCGTAAACCCAACTTCTCGGGCCCCCGAGATCGCAGCCAGAAAGGGCGTCTCTCCATCTTCTATTTTTCGTGAAATGACTTCCAGCACCACGATCGCGTCATCCACCACAAAACCTGTAGCAATTGTGAGAGCCATGAGTGAGAGGTTGTTGAGAGAAAAGCCGCATAAATACATTACAGCAAATGTGCCAATCAGTGAAACAGGCACCGCAATACTAGGAATAATGGTGGCCCTGACATTGCCTAGAAATAGAAATACCACCATGACCACCAAAATGACCGACAGAATCAGTGTACGTTCAACCTCCCTGAGTGAGGCGCGGATGGTAGGTGTTCTATCAAGCGCAATCTCCATATTGATTGCCGCCGGAATAGATGCCTTGAGCTGGGGGAGAAGTGCTTTTACACCTTCAACTGTATCAATGATATTGGCGCCCGGTTGTCGCCAAAGCACCAGTAGTACGGCGGGCTTGCCATTGGCTAGGCCGCCATTGCGCAGATCTTCAACAGAGTCGACAACTTGCGCAATGTCTTGAATGCGAATGGGTGCGTTATTGTGATAACCCACAATGACTGGCATGTAGTCTTGAGCAGTCTTTGAGGTATCGTTGGCAACGACTTGCCAAGCGCGATCGCCACTTTCAATTACGCCTTTAGGTCGCACGGTATTTGAAGCAGCAATGGCGGTGCGCACATCCTCGAAGCCAACGCCTAGTGCAGACATAAGGGTGGGGTTAATTTCTACGCGAACAGCTGGTAGGGAGCTACCTCCCACGGTGACCTGGCCAATGCCTTTAGACTGCGCTAGTTTTTGTGCCAGGATGGTGGAGGCGGCATCATACAGTTGGGCGCGTGGCATTGTTTCTGAGGTCAAGCTCAGAATCATGATGGGGGCATCCGCTGGGTTTACCTTGCGGTAGGTGGGGTTGCTTGGTAAGCCAGTGGGCAAGAGGCTATGCGCAGCATTGATGGCAGCTTGGACATCGTTTGCAGCACCGTCGATGTTTCGGTTCAGATCAAATTGCAAGGTAATACGTGTAGACCCCAGGGAACTGGTAGAGGTCATCTCAGTAACGCCAGCGATTCTGCCTAATGAACGCTCAAGCGGAGTGGCAACGGTCGCTGCCATGGTCTCTGGGCTAGCGCCAGGCAGGTTGGCTGATACCGAGATTGTTGGAAAGTCAACCTGAGGTAAAGGTGAAACTGGTAACAGCGTAAATGCTGTGCTGCCTGCCAACACAATGGCAATCATCAATAGAGTCGTGGCAATAGGCCGATGAATAAATGGAATGGAGATATTCATCGGCAAATTCGTGTATTCATCGATTAAGCGCGACGACTGGCTTGATGCGTTTTAAGGTGAGCCGAGAGTCGATCAAATGCTAAGTAAATGACGGGTGTAGTGAAGAGGGTGAGCACTTGACTTACCAGTAAGCCTCCGACCATGGTGATCCCGAGAGGGTGTCGGATTTCTGAGCCTGTCCCAGTGCCCAGCATGAGGGGCAAAGCACCAAGAAGGGCTGCCATAGTGGTCATCAGAATCGGGCGCAAACGGAGTAGGCAGGCCTCGTAAATGGCATCACGTGGCGATTTGCCCTCGGTACGCTCAGCTTCAAGCGCAAAGTCAATCATCATGATGGCATTCTTTTTGACAATACCAATCAGCAAGATGATTCCAATGACGCCAATAATCCCCAGGTCATTACCGGAGACGATGAGAGCCAATAGGGCACCAACGCCTGCCGATGGCAAGGTAGACAAGATCGTAATGGGGTGGATATAGCTTTCGTACAGGACGCCCAAAACTATATACATGCAAATAATGGCGGCAAAGATGAGGGTGATGGTATTGCTCAGTGATGCGTTGAATGCCTTAGATGCACCTTGAAAGCGCGTGACTAAGCTGGCAGGGACTTGCAGCCCATCTTCGGCATCGTTAATCGCCTGAACGGCATCCCCCAGTGAGGCCGTGCCACTGAGATTAAATGACACTGTTGCTGACGGAAACTGTCCCTGGTGATTGATATTAAGCGGGCCATTTCGCTCTTCAATGCTGGCAATAACGCTTAATGGAATTTGTTTGCCACCAGCACCAGGAACATAGATGTCGTCTAAGGCATTTAGGCCGACCTCAACACTGGGGCTAGCTTGCAAGACTACACGGTATTGATTGGTTTGGGTGAAGATGGTGGATATGAGGCGTTGACCATAAGCGTTGTATAGGGCGTTATCAATGGAGGCAATCGTTACCCCTAGGCGGGCAGCGATATCGCGGTCAATATCAATATAAGACTGCAAACCCTTGTCTTGTAGATCGCTCGCTACCTCACTCAGTTCTGGCAGAGAATTAAGCTTTTGAATGATCTTCGGCGTCCATTCGCTTAACTCATCGGCATTTGCATCCTCGAGTGTGAATTGATACTGTGTTCTGCTGACGCGATCCTCAATAGTGAGATCTTGGACGGGCTGAAGATAGAGTTTGATATCAGGGAGTTGATCTACTTTTTCTTGTAAGCGACTGAGTACCGTTTTGACATCATCTCGCTGATCGTGTGCTTTGAGATTAATCAGCATCCGCCCATTGTTCAGGGTTGCATTGGTGCCATCCACGCCAATAAAAGAGGATAGACTTTCAACATCTGGATCTTTCAAGACGATGTCAGCCAACGCCTGTTGGCGGCTAGCCATGGCTTGATAGGAGATCGATTGAGGCGCCTCAGAAATTCCTTGAATCATGCCGGTATCTTGGTTTGGAAAGAATCCTTTAGCAATAAAGATGTACAGCACAATCGTTAAGCCCAAGGTCATCCCCGCCACACCAAGCGTTGCTTTTTGGTGATCTAACACCCAATTGAGTGCAATGCCGTATTTGTGAATCAACTTGTCGAAAAGGGCGCCACTCCAATGGTAGAACTTGGATTGCTGATCCTCGGGAATGTGATGAAGTAGCAGCGCACACATCATTGGCGTCAATGTGAGGGAGACTATTGCTGAAATAATGATGGCCACAGCTAACGTCACGGCAAATTCTCTAAAGAGTCTACCAACGATATCACCCATAAATAGCAATGGAATCAGCACCGCAATCAAGGAGATGGTCAGCGAGATAATGGTGAAGCCAATCTGCTTGGAACCCTTAAGCGCTGCATCCAGCGGTTTTTCACCTTCTTCAATATAGCGTGAAATATTCTCAATCATCACAATGGCGTCATCCACCACAAAGCCGGTGGCAATCGTTAAAGCCATAAGGGATAGATTATTTAGTGAGAAGCCTGCCAAGCTCATAATGCCAAAGGTCCCCACTAAAGAGAGGGGTACGGCAACGCCTGGGATTACGGTGGCTGGTACGCTTCTTAAGAAGACGTAAATCACTAAGACTACTAGCAATATAGAAAAGAGTAACTCTATCTGGACATCATTCACTGAAGCGCGAATAGTGCTTGTGCGGTCCGTGAGGATTTTGACCTCTAGCGCTTGCGGCAAGCTACCAGCCAGTTGCGGTAATAATTTTTTAATTTGATCCACCACCTGGATGACGTTGGCTCCAGGCTGGCGCTGAATATTTAGAATAATGGCGGGTTGTTTATTGGCCCAAGCACCTAAGCGAACATTCTCGGGTGCACTAATGACTTTTGCCACATCCGATACTCTCACGGGCGCACCATTGCTATAGCTGATGATCAGATCCTGATAGCCTTCAGCAGATTTAATCTGATCGTTAGCGTCAATCGTCGAGGATTGATAGGGGCCATCAAAACTCCCCTTTGCCGAGTTAATGTTGGCATTGCCAATCGCAATTCGGACATCATCTAGACTCAAGCCTTTGGCAGCAAGTGCGCGAGGATTGGCGATGATTCGAACGGCTGGCCTTTGGCCGCCAGAAACGCTCACTAGACCTACGCCAGGCATCTGGGAAATCTTTTGTGCCAAGCGGGTATCTACCAAATCTTCGACCCGGGTCAGTGGCAAGGTGGGGGAGGTAATGGCTAGCGTCAGAATCGGAGTGTCAGCAGGATTTACTTTGTTGTAAATCGGTGGCGCAGGTAAGTCCCCTGGAAGCAAAGAGTTCGCTGCATTGATGGCTGCTTGTACTTCTTGCTCAGCAACGTCCATATTTAGATCAAGCGTAAATTGCAAGACGATGACCGATGCACCACCTGAACTAACGGAAGACATCTGATTGAGCCCTGGCATTTGACCAAACTGACGTTCGAGTGGAGCGGTCACCAAAGAAGCCATCACATCAGGGCTGCCACCTGGATAGAGTGTGACTACCTGGATCGTAGGGTAGTCCACTTGTGGCAATGAGGAAATCGGCAGGTTGCGATAGGCAAGAATTCCAGCCAATAAAATTGCCACCATGAGTAATGAGGTGGCAATCGGGCGAATAATGAATATCCGTGAAGGATTCATATGAGTCTGATCGTCAGTCCGTTATGGCGCGGCATTTTTTTGTTTCTGACCTTCACGCCAGTGCGCTTTGCCAGTTGTTGGGGCTGAAGCTTCACCAACCATCACTTTGGCACCATTGCGCAATTTGTCGGTACCATCCACCACGACAATGTTGCCGGCTGCAAGACCATCTACCACCTGAACGCTGTTTCCATCAACTGGACCCAGCTTAACGGGAACAACGGAGACAGAATTATTGACATTCAGTCGATAAACAAAGGTGCCAGGCGTGCCACGCTGAACGGCGGGAACGGGGATGACCACCACATCAGACAAAACATCTAAAACCACTCGCACATTCACGAATTGATTTGGGAACAGCGTCATCTCGTTATTCGGAAAGATGGCGCGCAATTTTACGGTTCCCGTCGTAATATCAATTTGGTTATCAATGCTTTCTAAATAACCCGTCGCCAAATTTTTCTTATTGTCTGCATTCCAGGCTTCCACGGGAATAATCACTCTTTCAGGTGTTGCGCTGGCATCAGAGGTTGCTGCAGGTTCGACACCAGCGTCTTGGTTACTCTTGCGATGGCGTCCCTTGTGATCTTGAGGTGGTTCGGTATTGCCGCTAGGAGTCCCTCCTTTCTGGGCATCCGTATTGGGCATGGTTTCAGGAGCAGGTGGCTCTTGCAGGAATTTTTTAAACGCAGGAATGACATCCTGTGGAACTGAGAACAAGACTGTTGTAGGCTGGAGCTGGGTGATAACGAATAGACCGCTTGTATCGCTCGGCTGCACCAAGTTACCGGGGTCTACCAGCCTCAAACCAATGCGACCATTAATCGGTGAGGTGATGTGGGCGAATTCCAATTGCAATTTAGCGCTGCCGACCAAGCCCTCGTCAGTCAGGACATTGCCCTTGTATTGCTGAACCAAGGCTTTTTGGGTTGCATAGACTTGATGGGAAATCGAGTCTTGTTTTAAAAGGGTGTCATAGCGTTTCAAGTCTAATTCGGCATTACTCAATAGCGCTTTGTCCTTATTCAAAGTTCCCTCAGCTTGCTTGAGACTGGCCTCGAAAGCGCGTGGATCGATCAGAGCTAATAATTGACCGGCCTTTACTAGATCTCCTTCTTTGAAGAAAACTTTACTCAGAGTGCCGCTGACTTGTGAATGGACGGTAACGGTGTTTCGGGGGGTTACCGTACCCAATGCCGTTTGAATAACGGTAATTTGCCCTAGCTTTACAGGGGAGGTGACTACTGAGACGGGGCGCATCCGACCGGCACGGATTTTGTAGTCCCCAAAGAATCCCCCAATGAAATGCCATAGAATGCTTAATAAGATATATAGGGCTATATACACAATGATTTGTGTGGTTCTGGCGCTTAATGAAAAATCAGGGTTCTTGCTGATTCTGCGAAAGAGTTTTTCTAGTCGGGGCTGAACATGCGTAGTGAGCTTTAGGTTCCAAGAGCAAAGCTTTTGATGTGCCCAGTACAGCTTTTCTTTAGAAAGGCCGTAGATCTTGGGCCACAAGGGGAGTTGCCCAATGCGTTTACCTAGATTCCTAATGGCTAAGCCAATTTTTTTGAGTAATTTTTTCATGGAGTCTACATTTTGAACTATCTAGTGCGCTGTAGCCAAAATCAACTGGCTCAATCAAAATTAGGCCGATGAAGTCTAATTTTGATTTCACTTAACCTTTATTAGACTGCCGAATTGACAAATACTTACGCAGTTGGCGAAATAAGTACTATATAGCTTGAGTTGTAGCAGGGTTGTGCCGATTTTGTGCTGATTTTGACCGCGTTGTACGATATTGTTGTGAAGCTTTTGATAGGCCTCTATTTTTATATCCTTGCCACGATTCAGTTGGGCTACCCAAGACGCGAAAAAATTTAAGTATTGCTAGCAAGGTTGGCATGAAGTCGGCAAGACCAATCATGACTCCGGCAGGAGTATTTCCTGCTATGCGCGCTACAGCTGAATATTATGGGCTTATTAAAGACTCTATTCGTTATTGGCTAAAGAGAAAGCCTGAATCGTTTTACCTTTTAAATAAAGAGCCGGCATGAGTAAGGGTGCAGTTCCTTATGCAAATCACTTAAAGCAAACCCTCATCATAAATGCTGGGAGTTTTGTCTTTTGCGCGTTGCTTTAATTAATGTTGAGCATACTAGAAGATGTGTAGGTAAACTCTACACATCTTCTATGGCAATAGATATAAAAGTCTTTCAGTAGAGGGGTGAATTGGTTTTAGTACAGAGCGAAAGTACTGGGCGCTGCTTGCGGGCATTAAGCGACGTACCCATGCAAAAAAGTTTGTGAAGTCTTAATCCTTCTGAACTGCTGAGCTGCACAAATAAATTTGTGCGTCGCAATAAAATATTCTCTAATTTGCCTAACATTCAATGCGTGGGTAGTTAGCGAGGGACTGATCATCTAAATTGCAAAATGCATCTCGAATGTCTAATTTTGAAATATTCTATGCATAAGGCCATTATGCTAAGAAACTTACTAGCTAAAAACTTAAGAAATCAGTTAATTTTAAAAAGGCAATTAAAAATGTCGATCTATAAAATATTAAAGTATCTTTTCGTAATGACGCTAGGCGTCTATGGTATCTCTCCCCATGCTCAAACAACACTTCCCGGTGGATTTGTAAAAATGACTCCCGGTGAGATTGTTTGGAAGAATGGTGAAAATGGGATTAAAAACACGGTTCTATTTGGAGATCCCAATAAACCCGGTCTTTATATTGTGAGAAATATTTTTCCAGCTGGAGTAATGAGTACACCGCATTCACACGATCAAGATCGCTGGGTTACAGTAATTAAAGGTACTTGGTACTCTGGAACGGATGCTAGTTGGGATGCAAAGAGCGCTATTGTGATGCCAGAAGGAAGCATCATGTTTCATCCGGCCAATGCAGTTCACTTCGACGGTTCTTTAAAAGAGCCAGTTGAAGTACAAATTATTGGTATGGGGCCAGTCAAGACGACTTATGTCTATCCCAATGTGGGTAAGTATGGGATACCTCTTAAATTAAATTAGGCGGAAGTCGAAACCTGATGCTTGCTTACTGCTGAGCCAGCATCCGGTCTAAGTTTTAAATACCCCCTGAGCGAAATAAATATCAGCGCCCCTACAGCAAAAAAGGTAATACGAAAATCCAATGCTGACGGGTTATTGATATCCCCATCTCTAACCATAATGGTTATGTGGATAATGGCTGCCCCCAAGGCAACCCCGATACCTTGAGCAAGTTGACCAATAGTGCTAAAGAGGGTATTTGCCCCACTCATTTTTTCTGGCGGTATATCTACAAATGCTAAGGTCTGGATGCAAGTAAATTGCATTGATCTACTGACGCCATAAATAAACATAGCCAAGACAATGCCGATAATGCTCGAATCGGGGGAGAGCATGCCGCAAATCATGGCGGCAATGGCGGCGATAAAACCATTGCCAAGCATGATATTGCGAAAGCCAAAGCGCTCTAAAAGCATGGGGGTTAGAGGTTTGAGGCCAATGTTGCCAAGCATGGCCGCTAAAAATAAAAGACCTGACATAAAAGCACTATAGCCAAAGGCAATTTGGAACATCAAGGGTGCCAAGAATGGGGTTGCTCCTAATAGAACTCGCGTAAATGAGCCTGAGAAAAATGTAATACCAAATGTGGGAACTTTGAGTACAGAAAAATCGAGCAAGGGATGGGGATGCTTTTGAGCATGAAACCAGGCAGCAATCCCGCAGGTAATTCCAAGGGCCGTATAGCCAATGGCTTGCTTGCTAAATCCCTCGCTGCCGACTAGCTCAACGCCAATGATTGTGAAAGCCAGGGCGCTCCCTATGATCAAAAATCCAATGTAATCAAGAGGGCGCTTTTCGAGCTGATGAGCATTGGATACATATTTTCTAATGAGAAAGATACCTAATAGGCCTAGTGGCACATTAAGAATAAAGATCCAATGCCATGAGAAATAGGTAGTCAAGAAGCCGCCTAATGGAGGGCCAATTACAGGAGCTACTAATCCTGGCCATGTGATTAAGGCAATGGTTTTAACCAACTCCGATTTAGTCGTTGTTCTCAGGACGATTAATCGTCCAACAGGAACCATCATTGCTCCACCAATCCCCTGAAGAATTCGAGCGATCATAAATTGATTTACTGTTTGGCTAAGGGCACAGAGGACCGAGGCAAAGGTAAAGATGCCAACAGCAGAGCCAAATACAGTTTGAGATCCCAGGCGGTCAGAGAGCCACCCGCTAATTGGAATGAAGACTGCTAGCGTAATTAAGTATGCAGTAATGCCGACACTCATATCGACGGCATTTACCCCCAATGTTTGAGCCATCTGGGGCAATGCAGTGGTGATCACTGTGCCATCTAGGTTTTCCATAAAGAAGGCCGTCGCCACAATTATTGGGACTATATGTGAGGGCGCAAAGGATTTATTCATCTAACTTCTCAAAAGTTGATATTTTTATCATTTTAAATAAAGAGCTCTTGTCCAATAAACTCACATATTTACCTGAATCGTTGTTGAAAACTGTACTACTGAAAAAATATCAAACTAATAGAAACAAGGGGTTACGAGGGTCTAACTAGCAATTCAGTAGTACAAATCACATCTCGTAAGTCATTGTTTTATATGGGTTTTATGGTACTCCGACGTAGGGGCTACGAACCAAGGGGTCGTGGGTTCAATTCCTGCCAGCCGCACCATATACTATAAGGGTCTCCCGTCAGGGAGGCCCTTTTTATTTGTACTAATGAGCACTTTTTGTACGAAATAATGGGGTACCGTGGGTTGGGATCCTGCCAGCAGAACCATATACTGTATGGGTCTTTTGCCGGATAGACTCCTTGGATTTTGTACGACACCCTGGTTTCACTAAATAGCTCGTTTTATCCTTATTTATCCTCTTTGGGATGATTGATTTGAGGCAAATACTTTATAAAGCCCATCTTATGTCTGCAAATAGGGATATTTCAGTCATTCAACTCGATCATTTTTAGACTTATTGACAGTCTCAGAACGGCCAAAAGCAGCCATTCCACTACTCACATAATTTCAAAAGTCAATAAAAGTACTGCGGCGCCCATCAGTATTAATGCCAACATGAAAACCTTATCAGCAAGATCTTCAAAGTAGATTTTCTTGGAATTACTTCGAATAGATAAGTATGAAAAGATTGAGCTTGCTAAAAAGATGAGGGCATCTAGCGCCAGGAGATCATCAGCCCAATAAGCAATTCCTCTATTGGTCTGGGTAAGTTTGATAATGCTAATAACGGTCATGCATACCCCAAGCATTGCGCCTGAGGTGGGAAGAATATGGCCGCTCAGATTATTAGAATTTCGCATTTATTGATGAATATAGCCTGGCAAAGTACCAGATCCAGAGCTTTGATTGGGCGGCGGCGAGCTACCAAGATCAGGTAAGTTGTAGTTTGGTTGGCTGGTGGTTAGCCTTTTTGGACTTGCATTAATAAAGGTGGGAACTTTGCTATCAAATAGCGTCTTTTGCTCAGTGCTTAATAATTTGTATAGCGGTTTGGCAGTCTCTTCAACCTCTTTTAGGCTGGTGTATCGGCTTTTCGTATCTTCAGTAGATTGAGTTAGATATTTCAGCCCATCCATAGTGCTGGTATTTTCGTTATTTAATCTGGCCCTCTCTTTGGCAACATCACTGGCATAGAGTCTCACCTTGCTTGAAAAATTAGCCCAAGACTTACTTTGTTCGGGTGTTAGCTTAAGGCTCTCTTCAAGTTTGGATAAGTTGGTTTCAATTTGCTCATAAGTCAGCAAATGTGATCCGGGAGCAGGGATAGCAATATGGCTATTTGCTGATGCGCTGGAAGAGTCGGGGTTAGAGGCATTGCGTCCTGCACCCCTGCGCATGCCGGGCATTCCAGGGATTCCAGAGCCTTGTGATCCACCCCATTGTGCATAAGACTCTTGAATGGGCAAAATTGCCACTAAAACTAGAAAACTCAAGATAATTGAGCGTGAAGTCATGAAAAC
>Ga0214214_100115_pt1 | contig 19023 bp, 18 predicted proteins | sample TroBogypolimnion_3_FD_153052 | JGI IMG/M metagenome (GOLD analysis project Ga0214214, IMG submission 153052) | Freshwater microbial communities from Trout Bog Lake, WI - 07JUN2007 hypolimnion | ecosystem: Environmental > Aquatic > Freshwater > Lake > Hypolimnion/Profundal zone | place: Trout Bog... | reverse complement strand
GCCTGTCGCACCTGTCGCGCCTGTCCATCCACCTTGACCCCCTGTCAAATCTGCCCTTATTTCATTGGATTCTTTGGTACCCCAAGATAATAATTGTTCCAATTCATCACAAATAATATCAACAATTGGAATTTGAAGAATATATTTGAAAAAGAAAACGATTAGAAACATGAATAAAATTCCCCAAAACTTGCCTTCAACTATTTTGACAGCAAATGGTTTATTTTCATCCATTGGAATACGGAAAATAAAGATTGATAAATAAAGTCCAGCACCAAAAACGATTGTCCATAGAAATTGAACAGGATTATTACACCATCCACGTGAAAATTCAATTGAAAATTTTAATAAATGGTGACGTTCATCATCTGACATATTCATGTAAATATATGTCACAATGAAAAGAAACATTACTATCAAAACAATATTGATAATTTTTGAAGCAAGATGTTTATCAGAGAGAAAAGCTGAATAAATGATAAGTACTACGCCTAAAACCCAGAATCCAATGATAATATTTGTAGATGTGAATATGTTTTGTTCAAGGAAGTTTGCACTAACAGTTGTTTCACTAATCAATATATCTCTACCCGTACCAACATCATGTTCTACAATGTCAAAATTAAATGACATGTCATCGTAACCAGATGGTCTAGTTGGTGCAGTTGATATAGTTGGTCCAGTTGGTCCAGTTGGTCCAGTTGAACTAGCACTAGCACTGGTTCGGCCAGTTGGTCCTGTTGGTCCAATTGGATTATTTTTAGTATTTGACATTATTATATTACTACTAATATAAGTATTTGATATTTTACAACAAATGGATTGATGGATTGATTATATTAATACTACTACTATATATATGGCATTGGAAAAATTATTGGTACTCGTGGATAATACGAATCATTTCCATAAATGATGGATAAAAAACCATCGTGGATAATAAACAAATAAATAATCACGCGGGATTGATTAATTCTTTCTTTATACATGTATAAAATATACAATATGCATCACGACCATCACGACCAATAACATCATCAATATTTATTTCACAAACTGATTCGTCATTACAATGAATCCAATTATTATTCCTACATCTTGATTTCACACTTGCAGTATAGTGACCATGTAAATCATTTCCGATATGATTGCATACTCCATATAACTCGTATCCATATGATACAGCATCAGTTGTAATTCCTAATTGTACAGGAATAGTGACGAATGAATTATTTTTAATTCGGCCAGTTGAAAGAAAACAACATCGGTTCAACATGATTACAAGAATTTGAGGACATGCACAAATACTTGTTGTTTTCCACACATTTTCTTTAATTCCAGAATTATCGTTACGTTCCCATGCATTTTCGCTATGCATGAATTCCGTTCCAGTATATTGATTCAAACAATCTTCAAGATTACATCTATCCATTAGAGGAACCGGCAATGTCAAAATTAAAAATGCTTCTGGAATTGCAGAGAGAATCTTGGTTTGTTCAACATCTATTATTTTTGTACAAAGAAATCCATAAAAAAGTTGCTTTAAACCATCATCATTGGCAAAAAAATGCTTTTGATAATCTTGACAAATTGTAGAAATGGTGGAATTAGAATTTAATGTATTAGTAAATGATGTATCATTGGGTGCAACAATCAATTGAAGCCCTTCAATGAAAAAATACAAAAACTCACAAATATCATTTTGACTCCATCCCATGAAATTGGTTGCATTGGTTTTCATGGCATGATTATGAATAGCCATTACAAGTCTATTTGGACGCAATGATGATGATGATTTATTATTATTATTATCCATTTGGTTTGTGTAATCAATACGTAATGCATTATATTCTGAATAAATGTCTGAAATGGTGGCGCTAGGGGCGGTCCCGGGCGCCGTTGTTTTATCCATATATTCATCCAAATGGTTGGTATGAATTAATATTTGTAAACATGAATTCAAAAAACAAGTATTTCCAATATTGACAAGTCCAATTCCTAATATTGGGGATGGGGATGGGGATGGGGATTGCGGTTCTGATTGCATTGAATTGAATAAAATTCAAAATTATTTTTATATTCAATAAAAATCAAGTATATTCAAATGCATCTATTCTTTTATTATATAATTTCCATGTCAATCCAATATTAAATAGTGATTTATTGCGGAAGCATCAAATCATTATTATATATAGAGTGTTGTATATGTCATTGCCTGACCCCGACTTTGTAAATATTCCACAACAACAAGAAGAACAAGAACATGAAACCGAAGAATATAAGATTTACACCTTGCTTCGGGAATACAACGAAAATATGAGAATGTATAATGAAACAACGGGTATTTTAGTGCGCACTCTGAATATGATGGCAACTGCACGTACCAGTGTTAACCGAATACCTACTAATATCAGTAATGTAAATCGTCGTCATCATCCTCATACTCATCTACAACCCCATCCCCATCCTCATACTCATCTACAACCCCATCCCCATCCTCATCCTCATCCTCATCTACAACCCCATCTGCAACCAAATAGTCCAAGTTTACCCCTCAATCCAAGAAGACTGGTAGAAGATAGACTTCTTTTCTTATTATTATCTGGATTAGAAATTGGGGGTCTTGGAGGTATCGGAGTAAATATAAGTGGTCAAAATGCACAAAATACTCGGAATCATCAGAATCATCAACCTCATCAAGAATCACTTACACCTGTTCAAATTCAAAACGCGATTGAAGAAATTATATATTCACCCGATTTAGGCAGGGATACAGTCTGTCCAATTTCATTAGAACCATTTATTAATGGAACCTTAATATCTCGTATTCGTCAATGTGGTCATGTTTTTAGTAGCGGTCATTTAAATCAATGGGTTATTGATCATCGTTTATGTCCTATTTGTCGGTGTGATATTGGGGCAGCAGATATACCAGTATTTGATTCGGTTGATTCGGCCACGTCTACTACTTCTACTCATCAGTCTTCATCTTCCTCTTCTGTTCCAATCGTTTCTTCATCTTCATCTTCATCTTCATCTTCATCTTCTCCATCTGAATTTCTAGCTAGATTATTGAATATAGTGGATCTTTCGGGTGGAGATAACGCGATTATAGGAACACGATTATATAATCGTACAGGTAATGGTGGTTCTGGTGTATCTGGTACTGTTGAATATAATGGCGAGAATGGAGACGGGGCAGATGATGGCGATGATTCAATTGTTTATGAATTTGAGATTCCACATATATATCGTAGTACTTTTCTAGGTAGATAGATGATGGCTGAATAAATAAATAATAACGAAACCAGAAATAAACAAAACATGGAAAAAAATTGAAAGAAAAATAAACTAAAATAATGTAATGTATAATTATAAATATAAAAGTTACACATTACAACAATACCCAATCAATCCACAATCAATCAATCCACTATCAATCAATCCACAATCAATCAATCCACAATCAATCAATCAATCAATCAATACATAATCAATCAATCAATCAAATCACATCCAAAAATGAAAAGTGAACAGAATACCGAGCGGGACGAGACTCCCGATACTTCCGCTAATCCATATAATGAATTATATACAAAATCAATTTTGACAAAAACGATTGCTGTACCAATGTACAAAGTCAACAATACAATAAAAGAATTACTCAATTCTGAATTAAAACGTGATATAGAAGGAAGATGTGTTGATGAAGGATTTGTCAAACCTGGTTCAGTACATATCACTAGTTTTTCAGCCGGAACAATTCAACATGAAAAAATAGAATTTGCAATTGTATACGAAGTTGACGTATGTTTTCCATTGGAAAAAAAACGTCTCAATTGTGTAGTAAAAACGATTACAAAAGCTGGAATACATGGTCATGTTTATGATAAAGATAGTGATATATATCCAATTACAGTATTTATTGCACGTGATCATCATTTCCTTCATCCACGATTTAATGATGTCAAAATTGGAGATACAATTCAATCAGAAATTATTGGTGTTAGATGCGAATTGAATGACAAATGTGTCTATGTTATCGCAACTTTGATAATGAATTAATAAGCAAATCAATAGCAGATTCAATCATTATAGATTCACGTATTTTATTATATAATGAAGCCTTTTTATCATTCCCTACCGCTAATCCTGATCCACCATCAGTAATAGATGGACCATTGGTTACAACAATATTGGATGAATCTCCCGATACCACTTGTTTTACTTGGTCTGCTTGTTCCCATGTATCCAATATATGTTTTAGTTCACTTAATTTAAATGAAGATACACCTTTGATAACCTTGTTGTATTGTTCAATTTTAAACTTTCCTATTAAAACTGTTTCCAACTCTTTTTGTGATGTTGCATGCATACCAGATTTATTAAACATGTAAATATATCTGGTACCATTATCTTGATTGAATTTTTCACCTTCATCTTCATTAGCACCATTATTAGTAGTTGTCACCGTATTGTCGCCTTTAATTTCAAAAAATGAATGTTCAAATACAAAAAATACATGTTTTTTATGTATTGCAGCAAATGCAATAACATGTTCATAACGAAATGGACATCCAATTAATAAATCGCTCTTTATTTGTTCAATTATGGATAATGTTATTTTTTGATTAGTTTTCTTTAAATCGGACGGTGTAGTTTGTATTCTTTTTAACAAATCTAACCGAAATTCTGTAACAAATTGTTGTATATTTTGACCCGATTGCTGACATAGGTCATCAGAATCATCATCACGTAAAATCATGATACAATTCCATAATAGTACATCAGATATTGGACATTTGGGTTTCATTGATACTTTTGGTACTGGCAATATTATTGGTATTATTATCTGGGGTACCGTAGTAGTCTGTACCTTCTTGTTGTTATACATGTATGGTTGCAATTGATTAATTGCGGCGTACATAAACTCACAAAATTAATGAAATAAAATATATATAATTAGATTACGAGAATATATATATATTAATTAAAAAGTCTTTATATGTTCTGTTACTTACGTTGCTTACGATAATAATTGTTTGTATAGTGCTTTGTGTATTTCCAATTCATCAAGTTGATTCATTTGTTTGTCTACATATGCCATATAGACTTGCAATTCTTCCAAAAGTGCTGGACCACATAAACTGAGATTTATAAAAATTCCATTATTATTTTGATTCAATGTAACTTGTGGATATTTCTTTATAATACGCAAAATTTCCACCTGATGATATTTTTCCATACTTTCAATTGAAACTTTTATTCCATTCAAATCACTATTACCTTTACTGACGTCTATTCCCAACATTGGAAAATATACAATATACAATATCATATCAATTGTTTTATATTATTCCAACGAGTTTTATATTATTTATTATTCCAATGAATATGATACTATCATGAATATCAAAATGAACCCGTTAAAGCATGTGTATCAAAATAACATAAAAACGTTGTAATATATTCATTCATCATAAAATAATGAACAGTCAAAGTAAATATCAAGTAATTGATTCAGCAACCGATGACATGTTTGGAACCCAATCACAGACCCAGACCGGGACACAGACCCCTTTACCAGATTCTGTCCATGTCCCTATGGCCGCACCCGATGTACCAACATATTCATCTGTAGGTGCAACAGAGTTTGATATTAAACTTCGTACATTTATTCAAGAAAAACAACCAAAATTGTATATTTTGACACCATGTTATGGTTCAATGTGTTTTGTAGATTATATGAGTTGTTTAATTCAAACAATTGAATTATTTCGTAGTATTGGATTTCCTTTACAAGTTGAATTTTGTAAAAATGATAGTTTAGTACCACGTGCGCGTAATAATTTGATTGCACGTGCAATGAATGATTTAGCATGTACGCATATGATTTTTATTGATAGTGATATTGTTTGGTCACCCGTTGATATTCTGAAATTAGTTTTGGCTGAGAAGGATTTATGTGGTGGAATTTATCCATTGAAACATTATTATTGGGACAAGCTTATCAAGGATCCTCAAAATCCTTATAATACAAATATTATACAAGCATGGACTGAAAAGAAGAATAATTCACAATTACGTGAATATGTATCAGATGAACATTTAATTCAACACAATTTATTACGATACAATGTCAATTATGTCAGTAATGTCTTGACAATTGAAAATAATTTGACCGAGGTTCGTCATTTAGCTACAGGATTTATGATGATTCGTCGCAATACCATTACAAATTTATTCAAAGGGTTTCCATCCACTCGTTATGTAGATGATGTCTCATTTGCACGTCCAGGTGAGGAAAAATATTCTTTTGCATTATTTGATACTGGAGTTGAAGATGGTCATTTTTATTCAGAAGATTGGCTATTCTGTAGCCGTTGGTCAAAACTCGGTGGAAAGATATATGCAGATGTAAGTATTAATTTAAGCCATATTGGCGCAGAGACTTATCAAGGTTCATTTATTAGTTCAATTATCTAGTTGGATTTTTCCAAGTTGGATAATTTATTGTCGTTGCGTTTCATCTCATCACGAAAAATGAAACGATGTTCCAATTGCAAAACTAGCAACGATTGCATTTATATATTCTACTTTGAAATACAAAATACTGCGAAATATCGGCAGTATTAAATTTGACTCTGAAAAAAATACAAAAATTCATTGATTGCTCCAATAGGTTCTAATGATACAATTGCCGATATATCAAATCCACACATTTCAACCATTTGTTTCAATTCATCCGGTTCTTCCATAAATAGAGTTTTTTCATGTTGTCGGATATAACTAGAATTAATATCGGTAAACGTTTCTTTCCAAATTGCTATTTTATTTGGTTTAGTAATAAATGTACTTTCATATGAATATCCTGGTTGTTTCATTATAGCCGTTTTTGGTTCTGGAAGTGTTGCTGTCATCATTTTGGTTGGTGAATTTTTTAATTCAATTTGTTGAGATGGAATTCTAGGCTGTAAACCATTAACCACATGAATAATTAAATATCCATTTGGTTGCAACCAATCATGACAATTTTTTAGAAAGAGAACCTTGTCATTAAAATAGTAAAATGTATAAAATAAACATGTTATATGAGTAAACGTATTAGTTTCATACAACATTGTTTCTTCTACATTACCATGTCTAAATGCTCCTAAAGTACAATTATCATTTGCATATTCATTCATAGAAATAGATTTATCAATTCCATATGCTTGGAAACCGCGTTTTACAAATGCCTCAACTGCCTTGCCAGTGCCACTTCCAACATCTAATAAAACTCCACCATTTGCACTAGTGGCATTTTCCTTGTTCCGTTTACATTGAGATTGTTTTGTTGTTGTTGTTGATATTGGCGTTGTCGTGGCATCCACCTCCCCCGTTTCATCCGAATCGGAATCGGAGATTGCCGAAGATTTTCCCGACTTTTTAAATGTCGTTTGGATTATTGCTTTGACACAATAATTGATATACGGTTGTGAATAAAATAGCTTGTTATGAATTTGACAATAAAACTCGTCATAACAATCATCATCATGTTTTAGTATAAATGGTTGATTTTGTTGAAAACCTTCCATTCCCGCGGCTGCTGACATGTTTCGCTCACCATTACTCCTTTTTACAATTATTAAGATTATTGTCAGAATTCCCAGAATAATCACACCATAATAAGACACACTACTATGAGCTACCATTTATTTATATAGATATATAGAATGTGTAGATTACAACTCCACTACTAGTTGACAAAATTGACAAGTTGACTTTTGGTATTTATTATTATCACTGTATTCTGCATACATATGGATAAAGATATGGATATGGACGGCTCTGTATCAATTACAAGAATTTCAGATAATCGGAATGAAATGGATTTTAAATTGACATCTTTTTCTAAATTCAAACGATTAGAAGTAAAAAAAGAATTGATTCAAAGTATTCTTTCAGACGAACAAGAATCAGCCTATTATTGGGCAGCCGAACTATTATGTGCAGGACATCAAGATGATATTTGGGAATGTTTCATGTTTTGTGTTTGTACTACAAATCCAAAAGTTGCAATTTATATGCAATTACGACGTCAAATATATTTGGGGATTTTAGAAGGAGAAGATTTGATTGATAAATCATCAATCCAATATAGAAATTCAAATAGTATCCGGAAATTATTCGCCCAAATTGTCGGTGTATTATCTTTTTCTATTAAACGGCCAATATATACATTTCTAAAAATAAATCGTGAAGATGAATTTGAAATTGAAACATTGACTAAAAAATGTAAAGCACCCAATTCATTATTTATAAAAGATATATTCAGAGAAGAAGATCCACGAGAAATATTCATTGCATGTAATGAATTTGCATTTTCACTTTTTAATCGTGACATGTCAATGGCATGTTATTGGATAGAATGGATTGTGGAATTTGATTCATTTTGTCGTAAACGAAAACGACCAATAGAATGTGAACGTCGTGATGTACATGTACCATTTAAATTGAAAAGTGATATTATTTGGATATTTTGGGATATTTTAATAAAAGCGGCAGCATCGGCGCCAACGCAACCGTCGTCTCAAATTATTAAATCAATGGAATCCCTTTTATATTTATTTTGTATTGATTATCATGGAGTTGGTGCAACTAAAAAACGACGGCATTTATTGTATCATGCTGTACATTTAATTGTTGAACTAGTCAATTGGGATGTAGAAATTATTAATTGCAATAATAAAATGTTGATTGAACAATTGCAAAAAAACATGGATAATTTTTATCAAGATATTCAAACTAGATCGCAAAATACAAAAGAATTTAATTATTTAATGGTCGGATTATAGAGTTCATTCAATCAACGGCTTTGGCTAGAATTAATTATTTGAAGACGAAAAGAATGAAAGAAAACGGTGTAAAGAAATCTTTTTATGACATAACAACATACATACATACATAATGGTCAATACCACCACACTATGTTTATATTTATGGTCTATTCTTTCTATTTATTGTGGTAATTCATTTGTCATCAACAAATCGCACGGTGCGACCCGGTCATTATTGCATGTAAAAATGAGTAATAATCCCAGAAATCCTCACAATCCTCTAAAGAATATTGATGATGAAATGATGGATATATTATCCAAAATGAATAGATTACGCCTTTTCTCATTTCAAACGCCGATTTTTTATATTATTTTTTCTAAATAATTTAAAGATTATACACTATATTTATAGTAGCAATGAATAATTTAGAATTAGAAAATAAACAATTAAAAGAAGAAAATGATAAACTTAAACAACAATTAGAAAACTATAACAATAGTCGTAAGAGTTATTACGAAAAAAATAAAGAAGTAGTAAAGAAAAAAGCTAATGCACGAAAACAAAAGTTGGCGGCGGAAAACCCTGAAAAAATTAAAGAATATGCTAAACGGGCATATTTGAAACAAAAGGAGAAGAAATCAAAATTTGTGGAAGAAAACAACTAGAATGAAACTATTTAGAAATATTTATATCATTTGAAAAAAGGATATAAATATAATATCTTTATTTATAATATAGAATGGTGAAAAAGAAGAAAGTCAAAGAAGAATTTCAACAATTTCGTAATAACGACAAATCCGCTTATAAAACTCTCAAAATACCACTCAATACTATTCTATGTAATAAAGATGAGGTGCAACCTATTCTCAATGAACTGGTTTTTGATATTAATGATTTAGTTATCCATACTTATCAATTCATACGGTTGTATTTATTACATCTCTATCATAAACAAATAACATTTCCTACTATTGACGAAACGTTTATTCTCTACTGTATCAAAACTTTAGGAACACGTGATAATAGAGGAAAACAAAGCAAAAATACAACTTTATTAGAGCAATTAGATGACTTTTATGCTACCGAATATCAACCATTTTTACAGCACGAAAAATCTAATTTGAAAAACCAAACATTTTTGTTGCCTTACGTTGCTACGCAAATACATACTTGTCTATCTAACAATATTCAAGAACATTTCATACAACATCTCTTACGTTTTATCAATAAAACAACTAATCATATTACGGCAGATAAGGCAATTTTACACAAATTCAAACATCAACTTGTTATGGTAGAAGAAACTGATCCAACATTTGATGCGTGGAAACATACTCATTTGTCTCATATTTTTCCTTCCAATATCAAGAACAATATTCATTATGATGTAAAATCCCGACAGTTTGAGTATTTGAAAGGAATGTTGTATATGAACTCTGTATTGGAAGATCAGGAACATAAATTGTTCCAACCGTTACCATTACGAACCAATATCATTCCAAAACATATTTTATTGGATACAGCTTCCATTATTTCTTTGTTCTGTCCTGAAACAGATAAGGAAGGAAACAAAATTAAAAAGGGAGAACTTCTCAAGAGTATCAAGGATAATCAATATGATATTTGGAATGCGTTTTTAGATATGAAAAACAAGATTTTCAAAAATAAATATTACCAATTTTATTACCAAATTCAAACAGATGGAATATCTTGTAGTTTGTTGTTTATACGTAAAGACCTAAAAGATAAGAAATGGGGTTACAGAGTTGCAACAATTCCAGACCAAGAGTTTCACAACATTGAAGATTTATCCAAAGAGAAATTAAACGATCTGAAACCAAGAAATATTATTGGCTGTGATCCGGGAAAAAGAAACCTTGTTTATATGGTAGATGAAAATGGTAAGAAATTACAATATACCGCACCACAAAGAAAACGAGAAAGCAAACAAAAGACAAATCAACGTATTTTATTGGTAGAAAAAAAGAAGCATAATATCATAGAAAAAGAAACTCAATTATCGTTTCAAAATAGTAAATCTGTAAATATGGAGAGGTATAGATTATATTTGGTAGGAAAAGATAAATTGAATAAGGAAACGTTGGATTTTTACAAGAAAGAAGTGTGGCGTAAAATGAAATTTCGGGCTTATAGTTATGGTAAGAAAAGCATAGATACATTTCTCAATAAAATTAAGGAAACATTTGGGGACAATATTCTCATTGGTTATGGAAATTGGAGTAGAAGCACACAGATGAAACATTTTATGCCTACAATGAATAAGGGATTGAGAAAACTAATCCATAAAAAGTATGATACAATTACAATCAACGAGTGTAATACCAGCAAAAAATGTTGTGGTTGTTTGGGAAATTTAAGCTACTATAAAACAAAAGAAAACAAAGAAGTATTCCGTCTATTATCGTGTTCTAACTGCGTGAGTTGCGAAAACAAACAAACCGTATTTAGAACCCGAGACGTGAATTCTGCGGTAAATATAAGAAATATTACCAAATGTTGGATAGAAAACCAAGAAAGAAATCCAGCATTCCAAATTTCGTCTTTCACCAATTCCAATCAAAAGGAAGTGGAAAAAGTTGGACCATCGTAGGTGAAATTCCTACTATTGATTTTACACCTTTTTTTGTTTTTTTAATGTCGTGAAAATCGGCGTTTGAAATGAGAAAAGGTGTAATCAATTATACAAAATATAAAAAATTCAATGTTCGTACACCAAAAGGATTAATTATGGAAGGTCCGCCTGGAAATGGAAAAACTTTACTTGCAAAATGTTTTTCTGGTGAAATAGATATTGGATTTATTGCAGTTTCAGGTTCACAATTCCAAGAAAAATATGTCGGAGTTGGTTCAAGTCGTATTCGTGAACTCTTTAAATTAGCCAATGCAAATAAACCTTGTATAATATTTATTGATGAAATTGATGCATTAGGAAGAAAACGTTCAACTGATGAAAATTCTAATAATCATGAACGTGATAGTACATTAAATGAACTTTTAGTCAATTTAGATGGATTTCAAGATAGTAATGGAGTATTTTTAATAGGTTCAACAAATCGTGCCGATCTTTTAGATTCAGCTTTAACTCGCCCAGGACGTATTGATAAGAGTGTTTATATTGGTATTCCTGATTCAAAAACACGTCGTGAAATCATAAAAATCCATATTATTGGAAAACCATATGATTCATCTTTAAATTTGGATAAATTAACAGATATTACTCAAGGATGTTCCGGCGCTCAAATAGAAAATGTTTTGAATGAAGCCATGTTATTAGCATTACGCGATAATCGCGAAATAATAACATTTTCAGATATTGAATTTATTGTAAATCGTGTTTTAGTTGGATGGCAAAGTACTGAAAATGAATATTCACAAAAAGCTCTTTATCAAATTGCTATTCATGAAATTGGACATGCCATGGTTGGATTATTGGTATCTGATTATAATAATTTAATTAAAGTGACATTAAATTCATGGTCACCAAAAACACCAGGATTTACATTATTTGAGATTGAAACGGATAATATCAAAACACGTGCAAAACTATTTTCACATTTAATGGTTCTATTAGGTGGAAGAATTGCGGAAGAATTGTTTTTTGATTTTTCTTATACTACGACAGGGGCTAGTCATGATTTAGAACAAGTCAAAAAAGTCGCAGAAATGATGATTTGTGAATATGGAATGGGGATGAAATTAATATTTGGACCAACTAATTCTGAAAAGACACGAGAATCAATTGATGATGAAATTGAACAATTAATTCAAGAAGCGTATAAAGAATCAAAACTTGTATTGGAAGAAATTAAACCACAAATGAAAATCTTGGCAAATGAACTTGTTCGTCGCAAAAGTCTAAGTTGTGATGAAATATTGACCATCTTTTACGAGAATGAATAAAGAAATAAATGGTGCGAAATCGCCCCGACAACAATATTAAATATTTCATAGAAAATAAATATCTAATATTCAACTCTCAAGTTTCAAAATTCAACTATAAATCATTTCCATTGGTTTAATATTGACGGGATCCAAATATACATGAAGAACGCCCAATTTTGTCATTCCATCATATAATGATTCTTTTTGTTTATATGTCCAGACTTCATGACATAAACGGTAAAATGCTTCAGTAATGTTATGTATCTTTAAATCACCATATTCACCAATATCTTCAGGTGTACCATTTGGTGTTTCATAAACAATATTTTTTAATATTTGATGCAAAACATCAGAAATAGCAAATGGATCCCACTCATAGGCTGGAAAAACATCATTTAAACCTGCCAATAATTTCAAATCGTGACTTTCATTTTTACTTATTGGATTAATATACCAATATGAACCAGGTTCACCTTCTTTCATATTATAACCAGATTCTATACCACCATCAGTACATACTCTATCCAAATTATTTGTAAATATAGATGAACTAGATTGATGTATTTTATCATTCTTCATATTTGGTAGATTTGATGCATCAAAATGGCATCGTCCATAATCCAATATTTTTGGTATAAAACAAGATTTGAACGTTACAATGTCATTTTCTGGTAAATGATAGACAAATTCAATATATTTATCAATATGTGGTCTATAAATCATTACATTGTCAACATGAAGATCATAATGTGTAAATGTTGATCTTAATGACCATAATGAACCATAAATTTGAAATAATATATTTCCAATACTATCCAAAAAAAGTGCAATATCATCTTCAGGTCCATCACGTTCTTCTCGTCTCTGGTCTAAATATTTTTCCAAATAATCACCAAGACTTTCCGCATTATTCAAATGTTGTATTATTATACCAATTTTACGTGATTCAGAGCATGATTTTAATGTATGATCATTCGCAGGTGATAAATTATTCAATGAATTTTTTAAATCTGAAATTTGTAGATTTGATATACCAGCAGTTTTCGTCTTTTTGTTATCTTTATCTTTACAATAGTTGAGAAAATTTTTATATGATACACTGTCTGTATACTCTATTAATGCATAAGTTTCTAAAAAACATGGTAGAAATCGTTTCCAATAATTCAGAAAATTCCAACCTACAATAAATTCATAATACAAATTATCTGCATCTTTACGACGTGATGATTTTAATATCGTCAAAGCATTATAACCTTCTTTTTGATACCGTATTTCCATTACAAATCCATTTCTTGATTCTTGTCCCAAACATTTCAATCCAGTTACTAAATCATAATTTGTAAATCCATCAAAGAAATTCCGTATAGAATCATCCATTTTTCCAATTGCCATACAAAATCCCATATCATTACACAATTTAACCAAAACATTGGCGCGTTCGCGATTATGACCGACAGTAGAGTATATACGTGTTAAATGAGCTACCGTATCGGATGGTAATTTTTTTAATAACTGATCTATTGAAGCCTTGTTTTTTCTTGTTTGTTGAACCCTTTTACGAGGAGTATCGTGAGTATCGTCATCGCGCCCATATGATGATGATAATGATGATTTCCGTGTATTTCTATTTTGTGGCGACGGCGTTTTTTGTGGTGATGGCGTTTTTTGTGGAGAGGGTCTTTTTTGTGGTGAAGGTTTGGGCGATTTTGTTTTGTTCATCAAATTCAAAAAATTATCTAAATTGAATAAATAAATAAATAAATAAATAAATAAATGTTGGTCTAGATATACATTATCATGATATTTACCGCAAAATATTTATTTGTAAATAAAAAAAATAAATAAATACAAATCAATCAGGCGGCACGGGTAATCAAACTTTGGTATAAAAATATAACTACTAGTATTATAATAAAATACAATTAATTCAATAATTTAATAAAAGACACGAAAAAACACGAAACTAAAATGTCTATGAAAACCAATAACAATCCGACCAAGATTGTGGTCCGAAATGAATGTGTAGTTTGTTCAGAAACGATGAACAAAACGTATCGTGCCAATGTTACATGTCCATTTTGTGAATATACTGCATGTCGTGTTTGTACTAAAAAATACATGTTGGGACAAATATTGAATGCTCATTGTATGAATTGTCGTAAAGAATGGGATTACAAGTTTTTAACAAATGCATTGGAAAGAACATTTATAGATTCACATTATAGAAATCATCGTGAATCAGTATTGATTGATAAAGAAAAAGGATTATTAGCTGCAACTCAACCATTTGTAGAAAATCTGATTGCAGCAGACGTACTACAAGTAGAAATTGAGGAATTATGGAAAGTTAAAACTCAAATTGAAAGACAAATCAGGAAAATTCAAGGTCAACGACATACTCTAACTCAACGAGGTAATACATGTCGGACAGAAAAAATCCAATTTGTACATAAATGTGGTGTTGATAATTGTAAAGGATTTTTATCATCTGTATGGAAATGTGGAATATGTAGTCATTGGACATGTCCAGAATGTCATGAAATACGTGGACTAACACGTGATATTGAACATGTATGTAATGAAGAAATCTTGGCTTCGGTGAAATTATTAAAAACAGATACAAAATCTTGTCCTAAATGTACTACTCCGATTTTTCGTATTGAAGGATGCGCACAAATGTGGTGTACTATATGTAATTCAGCATTTAATTGGAATACAGGACGCGAAGAACGAGGAATTATTCATAATCCTCATTATTTTGAATATCAACGACGAAATGGTGGTGGTGGTGGTGGTGGCGGTGGCGGTGAAGGCGGAGGTATTGCAGATGAAAATGGACATAATGATGGATGTAGACCACATCTTTTAACACATGTTTTTGCTACAAGAATGGCTAGAATATTAGATGGACCAAAAGATGGACCGAATGGACATAGAATTTCTCAATTACGAGAAGTCAATCCTATTCTTGTTAATCGTTTCATAGAAAAAATACGAATGATTATTCATCTTCATCATGTTGAATTGGGAAGATTCCATATTGATGAAGTTAATGATAATTTTGATTTAAGAGTAGCATATATGCGTAATCTTGTATCTGAAGATGTATTTAAACAAAAATTACAACAAGAAGAAAAGGTGCGATCAAAGAAACATGAATTTCATAATGTTCTTCAAATGTTTATTAATTGTGCGACTGATATATTTTTTAGACTTGGACGTTTTGTTAGTGAAGTTGGAGAAGAAGAAGAAGTAGACGATGAAGAGACTGAAGACGGGGAGGATGAGGACGTGGATGAAGACGTGGATGAGGACGTGGATGAGGACGTGGATGAGGACGGAGATGAGGTTGAGGAAGAGGACGATACCAAGCCCCCATGTACGCCCACGAAAACGCCTGTGAAGAGAGAAGGACGACGAAAAATCCCAAAGGAAAATTTAAATATCAATTTTGAAATAGAATTGGATAATTTGATTATATATACAAATTCTTGTTTTTCAGAAATTTCTAGAACATTTAAATGTGTTGAATATGGAATACATCCAGTACGATTAGTTTTCCAATCGCAGCCGCGTAATGCCCGCCGAGTTGAACCGGTACAAGTTGTTGTAACCAACACCTAAAGATTAAGAAAATTATAAGTAGGATTTAACGGTTAATAAATAATTATAAATTGTTGTTGTTGTATAAAATATCACCCCGCCCCAAATTGTATCAATACAAGCAAAATTCAAATTCCATTTATATAAGGTTGCATAATTTGTAGTATCATATATACCATAAACACACAATCCAAGTAAAAACGCTTCTTCAGGTGTTCGCTTTGGTCTCATTATAAACCAGTAGAATAGAAAGAATACAAACATATAACATGCAATTACTCCTGGCCAACGAATAACCATTGCAAACTTTTGGATTTCTATAATTTGTCGCTCAAATTGTGATTTTATTAATGAAATATAGATAAAATCCAATATTAACATGATTGCAAATGAAATTATTGCAGCATAATGTTCATTTCTAAATTTCAGCTTCAGTTGCATAAAAGTAAATGGATAAAACAAAAATAGATAGTAATGGATAATGGATGCACCAATGAATGAATCAATCAATGAATCAATCAATCAATGAATCAATCAATTAACCAATCAATAAAACTATAATATATGATATATGCAACTATATTATAGTATTATAGCAAGTTTAATTAATTAATGGATACACAATCTCAACTATCATCACCATCATCAACTTCAAGTATATTAGCAGATAATGCTGTTGTAAGAAATCAACGATTTATTATTGGTATTCTTGTAATTGTATTATTAATATCATTACTTGGTACAGATGCCGTTACAAATGCTTTCCGAGGAGTATTTCAAAGTGTTGTTGAACTTATCAAAATCTTATTAGATAAAATAGTCATTTGGTTATTTGAACTTACTGCTATATTTGGATATACAACAGGTAGTGTTTTGAATACTACCGCAAATGTTGCGGCAAGTAGCACTATAGCAACAGCTGAGATTGCAGATGGCGCTCTGAATTCTGTTGGTGATTTGTTTAGACGAGCAAATGAAGGCAAAGTAGATCCAGAAGTCAAGAAAAAATTGGATGAACTTGTTCAAATATCACAAAAACCATTATTTTCTAGTGCAGGTTCAGTACTATCGTATGCAACTCATTTACATTCTTCCAATAATGCAGGTTCGGTTCAAGCAGCCGCAGGGCCGGCCCCGGCCCCGCAGCAATCACAAGGACCAGGACCCTCACCAGCGCAAGCGCAGGCACCCGCACAAGGACCAGGACCCTCACCAGCACAAGCGCAGGCACCCGCATCCGCTGCGCCCACACCACCACCATCTGGACCAGATGTATCAAAAATCAGAGCTGATTTAGATTCCGTTATTAATAAAGTATCTCATATTCGCGTAAATGAACCATCATCTGATCAAACCCAAAGTAATATACAAAATCCGGCAATTGCAGAGACAATGTCGTGGTGTTTAATTGGTGAATTTGAAAATAAACGTGGATGTGTACAAATACGTCCAGGAGAGACGTGTCAATCGGGACAATTATATGCCCAATTACCACAATGCGAAAGTAATTAATAGAATTAAAAATCATAAAAGTAGAAAAAGAGAAAAAAGAGACGAATAAATTCTCTATAAAACATTATTTATAGAGAATCAAACAAATTGTAAATGGATTGATTTACATGCCAATCTAAATAGAAATTGATGTTTCAATATTCACTAGGTCAGCAAGCATAGACATTATACGTAGCATAGCATCCGGTCCTAATCTTGCCGTCAAGTTTCGTGATATTCTGTCCAGATTCGCCAACTTCTTACAATCAGTATTTCTTCGTTGTTCAAATCCATCTCGTACTTTATCATTAAATTCTGTAAAACAATCATTTAGAATAGATTTCCAACGTTTTTGTTCATCTTCGTTACTGCACATAAATGCGCAACTCCATTTTAGTTCTTGTTCTGCTGTCCATTTATCAGCATCACGAACATACATTACTTTATCTTCTTCATTTGGTTGTTTACTTGAATGTAATGGACGTTGCGTTATCGGTAAATCATTTAGACGGTTTTCCAGCATATCAAAATATGCTTCATCACACTTTTTATAATCCCAATGTCCAAACTTTTCATAAAACTCGGGAGAAACATTTATTGAATTCATAATTTCGTTTAGATTTTTTGCTTTACTACATTTTTCATTTAGCATATTTATATTTTTGTCCACTATCGCTGGATTTATAAATTGATTTATAATTATTTGATTTACAGTCTGATTCATTGTTCCAATATTATTATTTACAACATTATTAATATTATTATTCGTCGTATTATTTGAATTATCTGTATTAGTATTGTTTGAATTGTCTGTATTAACAGTAAGAGGGATAACAGCTGACGGGTCTGTTGATGTACAGCGCTTACGATGTCTATGCATAGTACTATAACATGAATACATTGTCCTACATTTAGGACATTCATGTGTCTTTTCCATGACTTGATCAATAGTTTTATCCATTTGTACTAAATTGATATGTTTTTTTGTTAATTCATGTTGTTGCAAATTTGCCGGTTTGAGAGTTGAGTATCCACATCGTGCGCATGAATAGGTTGGCATTCAGATATATAGCTGACATTACAGGCTTTTATATAATTTGTACAGTGTGATTGCCTGAATGATTGCCTGAATGATTGCCTGAATGATTGCCTGAATGATTGCCTGAATGATTGCCTGAATGATTGCCTGAATGATTGCCTGAATGA
>Ga0214214_100109_pt1 | contig 19525 bp, 16 predicted proteins | sample TroBogypolimnion_3_FD_153052 | JGI IMG/M metagenome (GOLD analysis project Ga0214214, IMG submission 153052) | Freshwater microbial communities from Trout Bog Lake, WI - 07JUN2007 hypolimnion | ecosystem: Environmental > Aquatic > Freshwater > Lake > Hypolimnion/Profundal zone | place: Trout Bog... | reverse complement strand
GCGACATTCTTCATCAAGCCGAATATATCTACAAACTGGAGGCGGAAATAGTGGACGTTTTCCTCCTCGATAATCTTCATTATTTCATCTCTGGTCATTGAAATGATTTCCTTCGGGTATGAATATTAGAATTTATAAGCGGATTCGCCGTGACTTGCAGTATCAAGCCCTTCCCGTTCTTCCTCTTCTGTCACCCGCAGGCCGATAACCATGTCTACCAGTTTATAGGCGACAACCGAGACCAGGCCGGACCAGACGATAGTGGTGCCGACGGCCCACAGCTGACTGAGCATCTGGGCGCTGGTCGAATACTCGGCAACCTTGTTGGCTACATAATCATACACGCCTACACCGCCGAGAGCGGGATTGGCAAAAACACCGGTCAAAAGGGCACCGAGGATTCCGCCGATGCCATGGACACCGAACACATCGAGGGCGTCATCCGCGCCGATCATACGCTTCAGGCCATTTACGCCCCAGAGGCAGACCATACCGGCCAGCAGGCCAATAACCAATGCTCCGCCGATGCCCACCCAGCCGCAGGCCGGAGTAATTGCAACCAGACCAGCCACCGCACCTGATGCGGCACCGAGCATGGACGGTTTTCCTTTCAGCTTCCACTCCGTGAAGAGCCAGGACAGGGCGGCGGCGGCTGTTGCGACCATGGTGTTGCCGAAGGCAAGCGCTGCCATGCCGTTTGCTTCAAGATTGGATCCGGCGTTGAAACCGAACCAGCCGACCCAGAGCAGAGAAGCGCCGACCATGGTCATGGTCAAGCTGTGCGGTGCCATATGCTCCCTGCCGTAACCAACACGTTTACCTGCCATAAAGGCGCCGATCAGACCGGCAATAGCGGCATTGATATGGACGACGGTACCACCGGCGAAGTCAATCGCGCCTTTCTGAAAGAGAAAGCCTGCCGTTGCCGTTGCTGCTGCTCCGGCAGTGGGATCCGTGTAGGCATCCGGACCAGCCCAGTACCACACCATGTGCGCTATGGGCAGGTAGGCGAAGGTGAACCACAGACCGATGAACGCCAGCACGGCGGAAAATTTCATACGCTCGGCAAAGGCGCCCAGGATCAAGGCAGGAGTGATGGCCGCAAAGGTGGCCTGGAAAAAGACATAGATGAATTCCGGAATGACAACACCTTTTGTAAAGGTGGCGGCCACGGAATCAGGGGTTATGCCATGGAGGAGGATCTTGCTGAAGCCGCCGACAAAGGCATTGCCTTCGGTGAAGGCAAGACTGTAGCCATAGATGACCCACAGCACCATGCAGAGTGAAAAAACGGTGAATACCTGCATCAGCACCGACAGCATGTTCTTGGTCCGGACCAGGCCGCCGTAAAAAAGCGCCAGACCGGGAATGGTCATCAGGGATACCAGAACGGTAGCCACGATCATCCAGGAGGTGTCCCCTTTGTTGGGAACAAGGGCATCCGCGGCGAAGGCGGTGCCTGAAAAGATACCTGCGAGCATCACCGCAACAAGGGTGAAGAAAAATGCGAATTGTTTTTTCATGATGTTTCCCCTTCTGGTTTCAGATTGCATCAGAACCGGTTTCACCGGTACGGATACGCATAATTTGCTCAAGATCGAACACAAAGATTTTCCCGTCGCCTATTTTTCCGGTACCGGCCGCTTTTTTTATTCCTTCAACAACGTTATTGAGCAGGTCATCGGTAATCGCAATTTCTATTTTTATCTTGGGCAAAAATTCCACAACATATTCCGCGCCGCGATAAACCTCGGTGTGACCTTTCTGTCTGCCAAACCCCTTGACTTCGGTCACCGTTACGCCGGTAACACCGATCGAGGTCAGGACATCACGCACACTGTCCAATTTGTATGGTTTAATTATTGCCGTGACAAATTTCATTCTCCCTTGCTCCTTGTAATGTCAGTTAGGTTTTCAATGTCTGTTTTCCGAGAGACCTATTTTGTAGGTTTCTTGTAGGTTTCGCAATACAAAGCAAAAGCAGTGCCAGGCTTGAAATTTTAAAATTAAACATGGTATTACGAACTCTTAACTAACATTTTATAATCAATTTACCCCGAAAATAATGTAATAAAAAAGACAAATACGTTCTTTATTTCAAGTTTTTTTTACATTTATGTAATTTATTAAAGCCTGCAATCACCATCGCCCGCCCTGGCCCGAATTCTTCCATTCTCCCCTTTTACCGGATTGCATCCGATACATATTTTCAAGGGGATACATGAAAATCATCCCGTCACCGATGGAACCGGTTCTGATATTTTCGATAATTCTTTCTACAGCCATATCGGCCTGATCGTCGGCAACTATGATCATGACCATAATTTTTGGCACAAAATCAAACTCATACTCTATCCCCCGGTACATCTTTTTGAAACCTTCCTGGTAGCCTTTCACTGCACTGACGGTTATATCCGTGATCCCCAATTCAACGAGACCGGCATGCAAGGTTTCAAATTTGTAGGTATTAATAATGGCTTCTATCTTTTTCATACGGGCCTCAAGAGGTCTCATCCTAATCCAGGGATACAGTATGAAGAGTTTTCAGGCTCTGGAGTTTTTATGGGCGGCGGATACTCGATTTTTGGAATTTCGTGCTTTCTGACGGCAAGCTTGCGGCCATTGCCAAAAAAAATGGCGAGGAAAACTGATGGCGGGAGGAGAGGCAGACCGGCCGGTCCTGAAGCGGCAGACACTAATCGACAGGCGCAACTCACAGAACTGACAGTATTGTACTCTTCAGGATGTGCATATCGCAGGCATTGCGCCTGATCAAAGAACGGTAAAACCAAAGAGGAGAGATGGTTCAGCATCTCCCCTCTTCCTGTGCAAAACCCGTTTTTGCAATCTAATCAGTATGTCATCGTAACGGTCACCCCGCCATAGAGGAAGCTGGAATCGCCGCCGACACTGTTGGCCTTGATGAAATCGTCGGCCTCGCTGGAAAGCGGGAAGGAATAGGCGACCATCGGCTTGACTGCGAAATAGTCTCCGAACGGAATTGTAAAGCCGGCGGAGATCAGTCCGTTATGCAGCGCCCGGTATTCTGTGGTGGTGTTGGGCTCAACCAGGCTCTTGCTGTTCGAATAGTAATATCCGGCCGATGCGGCCAGGTCGAAGGTGATCTTGTCCACTACCTCAAGCGACTGCGAGACGCCCAAGTTGACATACCAGCCTGGATATTGGGATATATCCCTGTACACGGTGAGGGTCGGGGCCAGCAGGACGTTCAGGGTTACCGCGCCGAAGAGCTCCTGGGTGTCGGAGGAGGCCGGTATGGCGGGTGTCTTTGCTGTTGCCGCCACGGCAGGCTGTTCATTGAGGCCATAGTAAATATAGCCGCCGGTCAATTTTGTGATGCCGACATCCTTCGAGTAGGAGAGGGTGTAATCGGTTTCGTTGTATTTTGCGCCGTTGTAGGCCTTGCTGTCGGTATCGAAATTGCCCCAGATGTTCAGGCTCACGCCCTTGTAGCCAAAGGTTGCCGAAGGCTCAATGACCGCGCTGTCCTTGCTCAGCGCCTCGCCGCGCCAGATATACTGGGAAAGCACGCTCATATCGAGTTCCGCTGTCGGTTTGTCGGCATCGTCGGCATAGGCGACTGCCTGCCCTGTCATGATTGCCGCTGCGGCGATTGCAATGTACATTTTTCTCTTCATTTTTTTCTTCCTCGCTCCTGAAAATAAATCCATTAAAATACATGGTCACTTCACAGTACAACTCAATTTCCTTGCCCTTGCATGAGGCCTCTGCCGGATCTTCCGGAGGTCTCATACCGCTTTCGTGCTGCAAGGTGAAGGCTGTACCGCCTTTATCCTATGGCGATATTAGCAAAGATCGGGCCAACTGCGTAAAATTAATACAATCCTATTAAAATAGGTATGTTGTGAAAATTCCTGGCGAAAGGAGGAGGGGCGTGCTGTTTGTGAATTTACGTAAATGTTTTAACAATAATAAATATGTCACATATATGTAATAATTACCCGTCCTCTCTTGTGGCTGGATTTGACTTTGTCCGGTTTTCTTGGTGTAATTTGAAGAGCGGGGGTGATGGAACTGCTCTTTTTCCTGGCCATTTTCGCGAGGAAAATGCCGCTTGCGCGCTGAATCATTGGTGCAAGCCTCTTCTTCAGGCTTGTATGGCGGCAGGCGATTTCAGGCGCCCGATCACCTTTTCCTTCTGGTTATACCTTGAAGTATTAACGGAATACTTCTCCTGATCCTGATTCGAACCGAGAAGGCGAGGTCTTTTGCCTGACGCTGAAATTGATTTGTACAAGTTCAAAATTTTTTGCACGAAGCATACATGCAAAGGAGATGCATCATGGGGCAATATAATCTGAGCCGTATAATGAGACCGCAGCAGATAGCCGTGGTGGGGGCAAGTGAGAGGGAAGGCACTATCGGCAATGCCCTGATGCAGAGCCTGCTGCAGGGGGGCTATACGGGGAGGGTGCTGCCGGTCAACCCCAAATATCAGGATGTGCATGGTTTTCCCGCCGTGGAATCTGTGCTGAGCCTTTCTGAGGGCGTGGATCTTGCTGTTATTGCTGCACCCATTGAGACTGTTCCTGAAATCGTTCAGGGATGCGTGCAGAGGAAGATGGGGGGCGCTGTGATCCTCTCCTCCGGGGGGAAAGAGACAGGCCAAAGGGGCAGCGAAATAGAAAAAATGATTCTCGATGCGGCGTTACCTGCGGGCTTTCGTGTCCTCGGACCCAACTGTCTGGGGATGATCCTTCCCCGGCAAAATATCAATACAACCTTTGTCTCGGGGATGCCTGCGGCGGGGCATCTTGCCTTTGTTTCCCAGAGCGGGGGGATCTGTTCCTCGATTCTGGATATGGCCCGGAAACAGCGCATAGGCTTCAGCCATTTTATCAGCGTAGGCTCGATGATTGATGTGGATTTCGGCGATATGATCGACTATCTCGGAGGCGACTATGCGGTAAAAAGCATTCTGCTCTACATTGAAAATCTGACCAATTTCAGAAAATTCATGAGCGCCGCCCGTGCGGTTGCGCGGGTGAAGCCCATTATTGTGCTCAAGGCCGGGCGGAGCCGGGCAGGGGCAAAGGCTGCCGCCTCCCATACCGGGGCCATGGTCGGGGAGGATGCCGTCTATGACGTCGCTTTCAAGAGGGCCGGTATTGTCCGGGTGGATACCATCGAGGAACTCTTCGATTGTGCCGAGGTCATGGCCAAGCAATCCCGTCCCCGCGGTTCGCGGCTGGCTGTTATCACCAACGGTGGCGGACCGGGCGTGATGGCAGCCGATTTTCTCGCCCGGCGCGGCCATGAACCGGCCCTGCTTGCCCCTGAGACCGTAACGGCGCTGGATGCGGTCCTGCCCGCCTTCTGGAGCCGCAATAACCCCATCGATCTTCTGGGGGACGCCTCTGCGGAGACATTCCGGAAGGTCCTGGAACTTTGCCTCAATGCCCACGAATTTGACGGGATTCTGCTGATCCACGCCCCGCAGGCCATGACAAGTCCGCAGCAGCTGGCCGAGACCCTGGTCGAGGCGATGAAGGGCCGCCAGTATCCGATCTTTGCCTGCTGGATGGGAGGAAAAAGCACGGAAGAGGCCTTGGCGTATTTGAACAGGTCTGGAATTCCCACTTTTGAGACGCCGGAACGGGCAATCCGGGCCTTCCTCTATATGGTAGCCTATGCTGAAAATCAGGAGATGCTGCTGGAGGTGCCGCCGAAATTGACCAGAAACATGGTCTTTGACCGTGAGGGGGCCGAAGAAATCCTGACCTGGTATCAGGATGAGGGTTTTCTGGCCGAAGCGGATGTCTGGAAAATCCTGTCTGCATACGGACTTCCTGTCATTCGCACCGAGAGGGCCGATACGGAAGAGCAGGCCTCACGGGTTGGACGGGCCATAGGCTATCCGGTGGCAATGAAACTGTATTCATCAGATGTCATACATAAAACAGATGTTGGCGGGGTCCGTCTCGATCTGCGCTCGGATGCGGAGGTTCGGCGGGCCTTCGGGCAGATACTTGAGTCGGTCTCCCGCTGCAGGCAGGATGCCCGGGTCGAGGGCGTAACCATCCAGCCGTATCTTGCTGCGCCTGATTTCGAGATTCTTCTGGGGGCAAAACGGGACAAAGACTTCGGTCCGGTAATTCTCTTCGGGATGGGCGGGATCTTTACCGAGGTCCTGAAGGACAAGGCTCTCGGCCTGCCGCCCATGAACCGTCTGCTGGCCCGCCGCATGATGCAGGAAACGAAGGCCAATACCCTGCTTCAGGGGTATCGCAACCGTCCTGCGGCGGATTTGGAGCAAATAGAGGAGATGATCATGCGCCTCTCCCAGCTGTTGGTCGATTTTCCGCAGATTGCCGAGCTTGATATGAACCCCATTCTGATTAAAGAGGGAAAGCCGGTGGCGGTGGATGCGCGGTTGAAGGTATCACCGGCAGATGCCGTTTCCACGCTGCATCTGGTGATCAGTCCCTATCCTGCGGAAAACGAAAGCAGGATTGTCACCGAGAGCGGCATGCATATTTTTGTCCGTCCGATCAAGCCGGAGGATGCCTCTCTCTATCTCAACCTGTTCAAAGGACTGTCGCCGACGAGTATTTATTTCAGGTTTTTCGGGGTCATGAAAGAGCTGCGTCCGGAGATGCTCAGCCGGTTTACCCAGATTGACTATGACAGGGAGATAGCCCTGGTGGCCATCGATGAGGATGCGGATGCCGAGAGGATCCTCGGCGCGGCCAGGATTATCGGCAATCCCGACGGTACGGAAGGCGAATTTGCCGTTCTGGTGGGCGATGCCTGGCAGGGGAAAGGCATCGGCGCCGCCCTGTTGCGACGGTGCCTGCTGATTGCCGGAAAGCGGGGCTTTAAACAGGTCCACGGCATTGTCCTGAAGGAGAACAGGAACATGGTCGCCCTGGGCAAAAAGCTGGGTTTTCTGGTCAAGACCGGGGATGATTCGGGAGAATACGATCTCACCATCGATTTTGACAGGCCTGAGGTTCTGGAGGGTCTCGCGGCTGCCTCCTGATATCCCTGTCAGCGGGAGAGGATATCGAGCACCATGCCGATATCTGTTTCCCTGTGGGCGGCGTTGATCTGGAAGCGGATGGTTTCTTCGCCCTGAGGGACGACGGGAAAGGTGAGGCCCGCGGCCAGAATGCCTGCGTCAAAAAGCCTGCCGACCAGGGCATGGGTCGCCGCAGTATCCCTGATCAGCAGCGGGACAATCGGGTGGGGGCCGGCAATGGTCTCTTTGCCCAGATGGGCGAGTCCTTCCCGGAACTGCCTGGTTCTCTCGTGCAGGTTTTGTAAAAGGGCCAGACCTTCCGGACTGTCGCAGATGTCGATCGCCTTGTGGGCGGCCGCGCAGTCGGCAACGCTTAAAGGATTGGTGTAGATATAGGTGTCTGCCTTCTGCCGGACCGCCTCGATCACCGTCTCGCTTGCCGCAATGAAGCCGCCGTTGACGCCGAAGGCCTTGCCGAAGGTGCCGACGAGTATATCCGCCGCGGTCCCGCAGAATTCGGGGGTGCCGCGTCCGGTGGCGCCGTAGGCCCCGATCCCGTGGGAGTCGTCAACGACAGTGATGATCCCGTCCCGGAAACGGGGGCTGTGCTTTGCGGCAATCTCCTGGATCCTTTCCATGGGGGCATGGTCGCCGCGCATGCTGAAGATACCGTCGAAAATCACTATCACCCGCTGGGTGTCAGTCCCTGCCTGTTCCAGGAGGAGTTCCAGCGCGTCCATGTCATTATGCCTGTAAATCCCTTTGTTCTCAGGGGGAACACCGGCGATGCGCATGGCCCGGATGATGCTGTTGTGATTGAGCTGATCGCCGATCCAGCGCGTCTTGCCGGTGCCGATGGTAAGGGCAAGCCCGCAATTGGCGGTATAGGCGGAATTGAATATCTTTGCCGCAGGTTTCCCGGTAAAGCTGGCGATCCGTTCTTCGAGGGCTCTGTGATGGCGGTAGGTGCCGTCGATGAAGCGCACCGCGCCGGGGCCTGCGCCGAATTCCCGGCCCGCCTCTTCGGCGGCTGCAATCAGGGCCGGATGGTGAGAGAGCGAGAGATAGGAGTTGGAGTTCAGCCGCAGAAACTCCTTTCTTCCGCCGTCGAGCAGATAGCGGGGGCCATGGCGGTTGTCGCCAGGCACATAGCCCGTAATGATCCTCTCCGGTCTTTTAGCCCTGCCTTCGGCCTGAAGATCGTCTATTTCCTTTTTAAGGCTTTGGTCCAGGCTGTCCAGTGACATGACGGAATCCTCCTTACCGGGATCCGGGCAAGGAACGGAGCGATTCTTCCCAGTTGAGCACCACTTTTCCCGAACGGCCCGAACGCATCGCATCGAATCCCTGCTCAAATTCGGTGTAATGGAACTCGTGGGTGATAAGGGGCCGGATGTCGAGGCCGCTCTGGATCATTGCGGTCATCTTGTACCAGGTTTCGAACATCTCGCGGCCGTAGATGCCCTTGATGGTGAGTCCGTTGAAGACCACCGTATTCCAGTCGATGGCGGTCTTCTCGGGGATAATGCCCAGCAGGGCGATCTTGCCGCCATGGCACATATTGGCGAGTATGCTGTCCAGGGCCGCCGGGCTTCCCGACATCTCCAGGGCCACGTCGAAGCCTTCCCGCAAACCCAGCTTCTTTTGAATCTGGGCCAGGTCGGTTTTCAGGGCATCGACGGCCATGGTAGCCCCGGCTTTTTTCGCCAGCTTGAGACGGTAGGGATTGATGTCGGTGACAACCACATTGCGTGCCCCTGCGTGTCTGGCTATGGCTGCGGCCATGCAGCCGATGGGGCCTGCTCCGGTGATCAGGACGTCCTCACCCAGAATATCGAAGGATAAGGCGGTATGGACGGCGTTGCCCAGAGGATCAAAGCAGGCCAGCACGTTGATGGGAATGTGATGATCGCAGAACCAGACATTGGTCACCGGGATGGCCAGATATTCGGCAAAGGCGCCGGGCCTGTTTACGCCGACCCCGCTGGTTTTCATGCAGAGGTGCCGCCTGCCCGCCAGGCAGTTGCGGCAATGGCCGCAGACCAGATGCCCCTCTCCTGACACCAGATCCCCCGGCCGGAAGTCATGGACATTGCGGCCGACCTCGGCCACTATGCCGACGAATTCGTGGCCCACATGCATCGGTACCGGAATGGTCTTTTGCGCCCAGGAGTCCCAGTTGTAGATATGGATGTCCGTCCCGCAGATGGCGGTGCGGAGGATCCTGATTAAGACCTCGTTTTCCCCCGGTTCGGGAACAGGGACATCCTGAAGCCAAAGCCCCGCTTCTGGTTTTGCCTTGACCAATGCTTTCATTGTTTTCATTTTCAAGCTCCCGGCACGGTGGATGTGATCTGTATTTGCGGATGGACTGATTTTCGGCTCGAAACGCCTTTTTTGTTTCCGGGGCGCTGGATGTCCAGAATGCTTCCCTCGTACCTACTATACATCGCATCAGGCGTTATTTCCAATTGCTGCGGTGAAAACCCATGGAAAAATCCAGGATCCAGCTTTTGTGAGGAGGGGGCAGGGGGGCTGTCCGGCTTTCAGCAGCACGTGCCTATTTTGAAAATATTCTCAAAATCCTTACGATCACGGCGAATTCGTCGTATACTATGCATATTGTCATGGAACGTGATGCCGCAGCGTGCGAAAATGAGTCCGGACAATGCTCCTCAAAAATGCAGCCCCTGCCCCGATGCAGGGGCAAAAAGGGAGGAACCGATGGGGATATATGAGATTAAGCCTGATGAACTTCGCCGATATATCCAGGAACACGACGAAAAGAGCTTCCTGTTGGTCGATGTCCGTCAGCCCGGCGAGTATGAAAGCGGGCATATTCCCGGTGCCCGTCTGCTGCCATTATTCGAGTTTGTTCAGAATATGGACACGTTGCCGAAAGACAAGGAACTGATTTTTTACTGCCATAGCGGCGGGCGGTCCATGGCAGCCGCCATGATGGCGGAAGAAGAGATCAGCGCGGTAAAGATCTATAATCTCATCGGCGGCATCCGGGCATGGGATGGCGGCATAGCCGAACAGAGCCCCCGGGTTCAGGTTTTTGACCGGCAGGCGGAACCTGCGTCGCTGTATATGACCGCGATGAATCTGGAAAAAGGGGCAATGAATTTTTATACCACCATCGATATGCGCTACGGCGACGATGCCTGGAGCGATGTTTTTGGCCGGCTTGCAGAGGCTGAAATCGGCCATGCACTGGCTGTATACAGGTTCTGGCGCAGAGGCCGGACAGGGGTGGATGATTTCGACGGAGTCTTTGCAGGGCTTTCAGGGAACGTGCTGGAAGGAGGCATGACCCTGGCGGAGGCGGTGGATCAGGCCGCAGCTCCTGGAGGGAATACCTGTGTCCGTCTGATTGAACTTGCGCTGCATATCGAATATTCGGCCTTCGATCTCTACAGGACCATGGCCGATCAGGCGGAAATGCCGGAGGTGAGGGAAGCCTTCTTGAAGATTGCTCAGGCTGAAAAATCCCACATGAGTATTCTGGTGGATGCTCTCGGCCGGTGTTCCGGATGATTGCGGAGGCAGGGATGAGTCATTGTCAGACGGATTCCGGCCCGATTTTCATAACCGGAGAGTGCCCTCGATGACTATCGCTAAAAAATACCGGGGGGCCTCTCTGCTTCTTCTTGTTGTAATCTTTCTGGGGTCGTTTCTGATCAGTATTCTGCCTGATTTTATCATGAACGGAGCGCAGTTGGCTAACGAACAGCTGCAATCATCTCTGGAATCACTGGGGGCGATGGCGGCGATTTTAATGTCGTTGCTCCTTCTGCAGTTTCATCGGGATGGAAGGAGGGAAAACGGAGAATTCTTTCTGTTGTCCATGGGGTTCCTGATGATGGGGATTTTCGATATTTTTGCCGCAGTTTCCTCTCCCGGACGCGGGTTTGTTCTCCTGCACAATTTCAGAAGTTTCTTCGGCGGGCTCTGGTTTGCCCTGGTATGGCTGCCGGGATCCGGCAGAGCGATTGCCAGGAGCAAGGCAGTTCCTTATCTCGTTGCTTTCGTCTCGGTCTTTATATGTGTTCTCTCTTTGAAATTCCGTGGTTCTATGCCGTTGATGGTGGTGGACGGTGCGCTGACTTTCACTGCAATGCTGATCAGTGTTGCCTCGGGGCTCCTTTTTATCGCCGCAGCGCTTTATTTCCTGCGTGAGTTTCTTCGCTCCAGCGCCTCGGAATCCTATCTTTTTACCTGCGTCTTTGTACTGGTGGGGCTGTCTACCTGTGAATCCAGGCTTTCCTCAATCTGGACAGAGAACTGGTGGTTCTGGCATATCCAGCGGCTTTTTGCCTACGTCGCGGTGTATTATTACATGTTCAAGTCCTTTCTCCGGGTCAGGGACGAGTTGAAGGAAATGAACAGGACTTTGGAGATGCAGGTCGCTGAACGGACTGCAGCCTTGTCTGTAGAGATTGCCGAGCGTGAACGGTACGGACAGGAAAGCGATCAGCTGATCGTTGAACTGCAAGACGCCCTGGCCCATATCAATACCCTGACCGGATTGCTCCCCACCTGTTCTTCCTGTAAAAGGATAAAAGATGCCGATGGAAACTGGACCCAGATGGAGGTGTATATTCAGAATCATTCCGAGGCCAAGTTCTCCCATGGCCTCTGTCCCGTCTGCACGAAACTCTTATATCCGGATATCTATGACGAACTCTTTTAAATCACGGGGATCTATGGAAAGACTGGTCGGCCAGAAAGAAAAAAAGAGAAGAGCGGGCGTCGTGAAGGCCATTCTCTTGCTTCTCTTCATCGTCGGGGCGGTAGTTCTGGTCCGTTTCACCCCTGTGAAAGACTTCTTGACTCCCACTCGGGTCAATGAATTTCTTGAGGGGATGGGCTTTTGGGCGCCGTTGATCTATATCTTTTTTTATGCGCTGGGGGTCTGCCTTTTTATCCCGGGCACATTGCTCACGGCTATCGGCGCCGCGGTATTCGGTCCTGTTCTGGGATTTGTCTATGTCTGGCTGGGGGCAATGATCGGATCCGGACTGGCCTTTCTGATCGGCCGGTATCTGGGCAGGGATTTTGCCGCCTCGCTCATCGGACCGCGTCTGCAGAAATACGACGAGAACATCGGCGAGAAGGGGTTTGCCACTGTCTTGTATTTGAGGCTCGTTTATTTCCCTTTCACTCCGATGAATTTTGGTATGGGCCTCACCAAGGTACGGTTCGCCGACTATCTGCTGGGCACCGGTTTCGGGATTCTGGTGGGCACTTTCGTTTTCACTTTTCTGATCGGGACTCTCAGTCAGGTCTGGGCCAGCGGTGATTGGAGCCGTCTTAACGGATGGCAAACCTATCTGTCCGTTATCCTTTTTGTTTCTTCCTTTTTTCTTCCCGCTCTTGTCCGGAAAATCCGTCCGGAAAAGCCTGCAAGGGATCGCATTCCGGGCTGAAACGCAACGGCGCTCTCAGTCTTCAGCTTTTTTATTGAGAAAGGGGGCATATTTTTTATCGCTGATCTGGATATGATGCAGGAGCCAGTCCCGGAGAAATCGATAAAATTCATTGACCCCGTCCGGGAAGTTCTTTGCGATCATCTTCTGGTATTTTTTCGCCTCGCTCTTCAGCCTGAGGTGCTCGCTTATATGGTTTTCAAGGTCCGGATAATCGGCAGCCTTCATGGCAGCCTCTTCGGCTGTGAAATGATAGTCTGTATAGGAAAGGATGTCGGCGCAGACCTTTTCCGTGACATCCTGGCCGCTTTTATCACGGATGGCCGTAAACATCGTTTCTATGAGATCGACGATTTTGTGGTGCTCCTCGTCGAATTGTTTGATCCCCGTATTGTAGGAGTTCCGCCATTTTATAATTTTCATGGGGGCCTTATCTGTTTTCAGCCGGGACTATTCTGCGGGAAAAGCATTCTGCAGATTGAGTCTGGCCTTCTTTGGCTGTCAGAGCGTTCTTCGCCAGGATTCCCGGCAGCCGAACCATTAAGGTCAGCGAATCCGTCCCTGGCGCGTATATTTTTAACCCTATCGCACTACCCCGGTGATAATCAAGGCTCTGTCGAAAAAATCCTTTTTCGGGAGGCATCAGGCATGCCTGCGGTAAAATTTTTCGCCTGCCTTGATTCTCAAACGAAAATCCTGATTTTCAAGGGTACCCTTTTGTTTTAGTGGAAAATATGCTATGAAAGAACTCAGGCTGAGGGTGCTTTCACGCTTTGGACAAGAAAGACTCCGACACCCCGGCCAGGGGAGGAGGAAAACGCGTATCGGCAGAGTCGGCAGAGAGGCTTCGCCGCAGGGCCTGTCCCTTCTTGATTGTCCGGAACGGATGCGTCAGGAGGGAGAAATGAAACGAGAGATATGCGATGATGGTAATGATTCAGATCTTTTGGGCATGGATCGTACAGCTGCCCGTTCTTGAGAGCTTGGCGCTTTTTCTCTTTCTGGTCGGTACGACGTCGTATAAGATTTTTCTTTCACGTATTCTGAGGGATAATACAAGCAGGTATTATGTGGATCAGCTCCAATTAATCCGTTACGCCTGGATAAGGAAATACGGCATGGGAGCAGATCCCGTACTGGTCGTTCAGACCCTGCGGAATAAAAGTATGGTCTCTTCTTTTATGGCTTCCACTGCCCTGATTCTGATTATCGGCGGTTTCAACTTTGTTTTCGGGGTGGATTTGGTCAAGATCAAATCGGGAAACATCTTCTTCTTTAATTTTGTAGATCCAAATCTTGAGGTGGTTAAGGTCTTGCTGATTATCATTGTACTGCTCTATTCGTTTTTCCATTTTCTATGGAATACCAGAGAACTGCACAATATGTCCCTGATCCTGAACGTCTCCGAAGAGGAGCTGGCGCGGATATCCCCGATAGAACCGATGAAATTCCTGCATAATATGTATATTAATTCGGGCATCCATTTCACTCTTGGCATCCGGGGCTATTATTTCTTAATGCCTCTTCTCCTCTGGATGTTTCATCCGGCTATGATGATCCTTTCATTTTTTGGCATTATGCTCTTTCTTGTGAGGCGGGATCTCGGGTTGGCGCCGTATCAGCGGGAATGACCGGGCCGGTCAGAGCGGATTTTTTTTACCCTTCTTTCGGGAGTTGAGCGTGATCCTTTCGACCACCTTGCGGTAGTAGTCATCCTGTGCGGCGATGTTGGCAGGGCTGGATCGCCTGGCTTCGAGTTTCATCATCAGCACATTCAGCTTTTTCATCTGTTTAAGCCTGACATGCTCGTCCTCTGTGCAGGCTATCAGGTCCTCGAGTTTGTTGATTTCTTTTTTCGCCTCTATCTCCGGCGGCAGATAACCGCTGTTTTTCAGGATCTTATAGGCCATCTTCAGGTCATCGGGGACAAAACGGTCATCATCGAGGGGCAAGGGCTTATTCTTCCACTTTTCTGAGTTCAGATCTCCTTCCTGCATGGCTTGCAGGATCTTCTGTTCCGCTATGCGGGCAAGCGCATCCATTGTACAGTCCTCCTTGCTGGACCTGGCGGCTTTGCCGGCTGCCAGGGAAATGCTGCCAGGGAAATTACGGTTGCAGTCCTGCCCTATCATAAACCCGTTATGCGCCGATTGCCAGCAGGAAGTCATTACCCCGTCTCGTGGGCATCCTGACACATTTCCTGCAGGGCAGAGCGCGAGGGCTGTTGGATTTTTTCCTTGTGTGTTGCCCGCAATGGGGTTTTATGAGGGGGGGAGGATCCGAGCCATTCCGGACCGTGTTGCAATCACGCACCGACAAACCGAATATTCTGAGAAATTTCATGCATTGTACTCTCGTTGCCTTAAATGCCCGTTTTACCCATTCCTGTCTGGGCCTCTTTCACGTCAGAAACGAACTCGAGACCCACTGCCCTGAGTTCCGGCTGAACTTTTTCCAGTTCACCATAAACGATTCCTACTACGAAACGATACTGCGCATTACGGCAACACGGCCGGATTACGTCTTTTTTTCTGCCGCGATCTGGAATAGCGATCTGGTGGAAAAGCTGATTAAAGACCTGAAGATCTGTCTCCCCTTGTGTTCGGCTGTCGTCGGCGGTCCTCAGGCAGAGACTGTCGGCGTCAATCTTGGCAAGACCCTGTGCAGTGTAGTGACCGGTGCCATAGAGGCCATAGGGCCCGATTTTTATCGGGATCTCCGGGAAAAAACGTTAAAATCCTCGTACAGAGCGCTTTTTCGGCAGATGCCTGTCTTTACCTCCCCCTATCGGGATTCCGACTTCTCCGGATATTTGCAAAACCGGCATATCTACTATGAGTCGTCCAGAGGCTGTCCCTTTTCCTGCACCTATTGCCTTTCATCGGCGGAAAAGGGGATTTTTCGCAAGGACCTGCGTCAGGTCGAGGCCGAGCTGGATGTGATTCTTTCCCACAGGCCAGCGGTCCTTCGATTTGTCGATCGGACCTTTAATGAGCAACCGGAGCGGGCCTTGGCCATCTGGCGGTATCTGGCAGGCCGCGGTACGGAAACCCTCTGTCATTTTGAGATCTCGCCCGATCGGTTTACCGGTGAGATGCTTGCCTTTCTCCGCAGCGTGCCTCCGGGCTTGTTTCAGTTCGAGATCGGAATCCAGTCGACAAATCCTGAGACATTGCGGGCGGTTCGCCGTCCAATTGATCCCGAGAAGACCCGCGATACGGTTGCAGGATTAGCTGCCCTGGAGAATATCCATCTCCATGTCGATTTGATTCTGGGGCTGCCCTATGAAACAAAACAGAGCTTTCTCGCCTCTTTTGCCCAGGTATTCTCCATGAATGCCCATTATATCCAGTTGGGATTATTGAAGATCCTTCCTGATACCCCTCTTTGTCATACTGCGGAGGAGTTTGAGTATCAGACCTGCCTGCGTCCTCCCTATGCGGTAGTGGCAAACAGGTGGATCGATCATGAAACCATGAGGCAGCTGTACTGGTTTTGCGAATGCGTGGAACGGTTTATGAATAATCGCTCTTTCGTTTCCCTCTGGAAATTTCTCTCCCGGAGCGGCAGGGATGTCGTCTTTTTCTTCGAGAATCTGCTTGCGGTCTGCGAAGAGGCTGGTTTTTTTGATCTGGCGGCAACACAGGAGCTGATGTCCCGGATGCTGCTGCAGGCAACAGCCGGATTGGACGATGCGGCCGTTGTTGCCGATCTGCTGCGCTATGACTGGTTGCGATGCGGTCATCGCTTTCTCCCTGCTTGCCTGAGAGCGCAGGAGAACACGGAAGATCCCGCTGACCTCAAGAAAAGGATGTTCCGGAACCTGCCGGAACAATTGGAGGGGACCTATGCGGTTGGAGAGAAGAGTCAGTTCTGTAAAAAGGGCCTTTTTGCGGAATTTTCCGAGAAGGGCATGAGAGAGATCGGGTATACCGGGCATACGGGTTGCGGCATTCTTTGCTTTCTGCCCGAAAAAGAGCCGGGCTTTTATGGTTTTGCCCGTGTAATCCGTCTGCCGTGACGCAAGAGCGCGTCGGGTGGGATGGGTTTTTGTCTCGGGAGAAATTTTCTATGAAAGTCTTGTGTTAATGCTGGCCATGGCATACTGAAATGATGAGCTTTCATTTTTGGCCCAGGCTGGTTATTCTGGTCCAGCCTGGCTGGTTAGAACAAAGGAGAGGGAATGGATATTTTTAGAATTAAGACAATGAATGCAATTGCCCGGAAAGGTCTGGCGCTTCTGGCGGACAACTTTCATGCTTCCGCTGATGAACCGGCGCCGCAGGGCATTCTTGTGCGCAGCGCCAAGGTTGATGTGGATGACTACCCATCCCTGCTGGCGGTGGCCAGGGCGGGTTCCGGCGTCAATACCATTACGGTGGAGAGGGCGACAGAAAAGGGAGTCTGCGTTTTTAACACACCGGGCGCCAATGCCAATGCCGTTGTTGATCTGGTTTTCCCTATGATCGGGGTCTGGATGCGTCATATCTTTCAAGGGATTGAATTTTGCAGGTCCCTGGCTGGCATTGAACCGGACCAGATGAATGCAGAAGTCGAGCGCCGGAAATCCGCCTTCAGCGGAGTGGAGATCGCCGGAAAAAATCTGGGAGTCATCGGTCTCGGTCAGATCGGGGTCAAGCTGGCCAACGGCGGGATACACCGAAACATGCAGGTGAAGGGATTCGATCCAAATCCCGGCATCGACAATATCCACCAACTCCTGCCGGAGGTCGTGATTGGCAGGAGCCTGAGAGAGGTTGTCGGGGATGCGGATATCGTCAGTCTGCATCTGCCCCTTTCCTCCGGCACACGGCATCTGGTCAATGCCGATTTCATCAGGAAAATGAAGAAGGGGGCAATCCTTATCAATTACGCCCGCGGTCCCATCGTCGATGAGCAGGCCGTTATCGGGGCATTGAACAGCGAGTACCTCGCAGGATATATAACGGATTTCCCCACGGTTGCCACTATCGGCCACCCAAAGGTTCTGGCCACTCCCCATCTGGGGGCCTCGACTTCGGAATCCGAGGAAAATTGCGCCTGTATGGCGGTGCGGGAACTCACCGCCTATCTCGATTACGGCAATGTTGCCAACAGCGTCAACTTTCCCAATATTGAATCAACACCTTCAGCCGCGATCCGTAGCCGGCTCATAGTGATAAATCGGGATGTTCCCGGCATGATCGCCTTCGCAACCAATGTGATCAGCGGCTATGGCCTGAATATCGCCAGTTATCTGAATGAGTCGAACGGTAGAATCGGCTATAATATCATTGATGTAGAGTCAGAGTTGCCCTCGGGGCTTTTGGGAGATATCGCAAAGAACGGCAACGTGGTCAGAACGCGCCTCATCAGGCTGACTGAGGATCAGAAGTAACGGGCCGTCCCGTGCGCAGATCGCCTTGAAAGGTTGGCTTTTCACCCGATCTCCGGAGACTTGGCTGTCCTGTTCAGACCTGCGGTGCAATTTTTGCAGGTCTTGCACTCGAAAGAAAATTCTCCCTTTTCAAAGCACCCTCTAGAGAGAGAATAGAAAAATTATGACCGGGTGATCGTGATTTTTTTGTGGATAATTTTTCGTTTCATTTGTAATATTAAAGGAATACGGACTGTTTCTTCTGTGCGCTCAGTCTTGGAATGACCTCGTTTGGCGGGAGTTTAAAAATCTTCACCTTTAATCTTTTGAATTTGTTGAGGTAATATATATTTCTACTGGTTCAGAGGGGAACAGCGTACAAAAAATTGTATTATTGCTTTCATTTAATTGTTGCAGTGCTGGGGCTTGTCGTGAGCTAAGTATTTTATTTGAAACAATATATAAATATATCTTTTTCCGTGGCATGGAATCTGCAAATGATATTATGCTTTTTATCTCTTCTCTCCTTTCTCCAGGAGAAGCCGGGCTCACGTTTGTGAGACCGGCTTTCCTGTTTCTAGGGCACAAATTTCTCTTTGCATCCTCCGGCGATGAACAGCTCCTGTAAGGTCCTTCTCGAGAGGTCTGCCTATGATGGTCCGGCTTTGGCGGATCTGCTGGAGCGCATGGCGCCGCATCTCGGTCTGGACCGGGATCTTCGGGGAGAGCGGGTTCTGCTTAAACCCAATCTCATCAGTGCTCGAGGTCCGGCCCTGGCATGCACCGATGCCCGTTTTATTGCCTCTGTGGCGCGTATGTTTGTCGATCGCGGGGCAGTGGTGAGTCTTGGGGATTCTCCTGCCTTCGGTCGAGCTGCCGCTGTTGTCCGCCATATCGGTCTTCACGCTGTTCTGGCAGATCTTGGTGTCAAGGTGGTTGAGTTCGCGAGTCCCCGGACCTTTGTCCTTGACGGGGGAATACAGATCAAGGTGGCCCGGGAGGCGCTGGATTGCGACCTTTTCGTCAACCTGCCCAAGATTAAAGCCCACAACCAGATGTACATGACCATTGCTGTAAAGAACCTCTTCGGTATCGTGAGAGGGGTGGGGAAACCCCTGCTCCATATGCGGCTGAGAGATTCCCACCGGCGATTCTCCGGGGTCATTCTGTCCTTGATGGAACTCTTGCCCCGCCATATCACCCTTGCCGATGGCATCGACGTGATGCATGTCAGCGGGCCTTTGCGGGGAAAAGCCCTTCATCTTGGATGCGTTGCAGGCGCATCCGATCCGCTTGCCGTCGACACTGCGGTTCTTTCGGCCCTGGAGCTTTCGCCTGCGAGGTGTCCTCTCTGGCTTGAGGCTGCTGAGAGGGGATTTCGCAATGCAAGGATTGACGCGATCGACTTTCCTTTTCTGCGGCCCGAGAATTTTCACGGTTCGGGCTTTATCGCACCCGGCAGCCTGAATCCGGTCGGATTCAATCCCTTCCGGTTTCTCCATGGCACTATGCGGAGAATCCTGCTTGCCTTGCGGTAAAAGGTATGGTGAAATATAACGACAGGTCTTGCCGACACTCGTTGTCACGGCTTACTGCTCGCGGATATCTGCGCTTTGCGGGCTGCAAATTGATAAAATTACGTGCCTCTTAATGAGACTCAGTTGAATGATTATATTTTCATGTAAGATCAAGTTATTGCCTTAAAGGAGGCCTTACAATGAAAATGCCGACTAT
>Ga0214214_100061_pt1 | contig 28165 bp, 26 predicted proteins | sample TroBogypolimnion_3_FD_153052 | JGI IMG/M metagenome (GOLD analysis project Ga0214214, IMG submission 153052) | Freshwater microbial communities from Trout Bog Lake, WI - 07JUN2007 hypolimnion | ecosystem: Environmental > Aquatic > Freshwater > Lake > Hypolimnion/Profundal zone | place: Trout Bog... | reverse complement strand
CCCCCGCCGTTACGGCCGGTGTCTTTACCCGGAGCCTAGTAAAGGCGGCTCCCGTTGTTCTGGATATGGAGCGATTGAAGCAGGGAAGGGCTCAGGCGGTACTGGTGAACAGCGGCTGCGCCAATGCCTGTACCGGGGAAAGCGGTATGGAAGCCGCCAGAAAGACCAGCCGCCTTGCCGCCCAGGCCCTGAATATTTCTGAGGACATGGTACAGGTGGCCTCAACCGGGGTCATAGGCGCTCCGCTCAATGTGGAGGCCTTCGAGGCAGCGATGGACTCGCTTGTCGGCGGACTTGCCCCGGAAAATTTCGAAAAAGTCGCCCAGGCCATCATGACCACCGATACGGTGATGAAGACTGCTTCCCGTACGCTGGATATAAGGGGAAAACAGATCAATTTCATGGGGATGGCCAAGGGGTCAGGGATGATCATGCCGAATATGGCAACCATGCTCGCCTTCATCGTCACCGATGCCCAGATTGGTTTTTCCGAGTTGAATGCATGCCTGAAGGCGACGGTAGCCCGGACATTCAACCGCATCACCGTTGACGGCGATACCAGTACCAACGATATGGTGCTGGTGATGGCCAACGGCGCTGCCGGGAATATATGGATTGACGACGAGACCCCGGAAGATCAGCAGCTTTTTCAGGATGCTCTGGAGGATGTGCTGAAGGAATTGGCCTTGAAGATAGTGGCCGATGGAGAAGGCGCCACAAAGTGTATTACTATCCGCGTCTGCGGTGCCAGAGAGGCCGAAGAGGCTGAACGTATGGCCAGGACTGTCGCCAACTCCAACCTGGTCAAGACCGCCTTTTTCGGAGAAGATGCCAACTGGGGCCGGATTATTGCCGCCATGGGACGATGCGGCGTGCGTTTTCACCCGGAGCAGGTCGATATAGCATTTGGCGATGTGCGTATTGTTAAAAACGGCGTAGGTCAGGGAACGGCTGCAGAGGAAGCCGCCACCGCAGTCCTGAAAGAGAAGAACATCACCGTCACCATCGATCTCAAGGACGGCAATGCCGTTGAAGAAATATATACATGCGATTTCTCAATTGATTATGTCAAAATTAACGCTGATTACAGGAGTTGACCTCACAGAGAATGAAATCCGGATACCGTATGTTCATCGTAACCGGTGCAGGAGATTTTGACCGGTTGCTCAAAGAGATACACAGCCTTTTTCCCTTGCAGGAAGAGGCCGCCTTTGATATCGACGAATGGTATATGGATACCTTTGACTGGCGTCTCTGCAGTAAAGGCTTTGTTTTCAGGAAGACGGACGGGCGGTTTGTGCTGGCCTCTTTATCGGGAAATCTCCAGGAGGAAACAGAGGGACCACAGAAGCCGAAGCTCTTCTGGCAGGATTTTCCCGAAGGGGCCGTGAGAGACAGACTGGCGGATATTTCCGGGGTCCGGGCGCTCTGTCCCCTCTTCAGGGTGGTTGGTCGGCGGAGGCATTTCAGGTTATACAATAAAGACGAGAAGACTGTCCTTCGTCTTCGGTTGGAAACAGGAGACCTCTACCGTGGTGATGAAAAACGGGGGGCGTTTCCGCCCTGTCTCCATCTTGAGGGGATTCGGGGATATTATAATCCGTTTCAGCGTCTTTCCGAGGAGTTGAAGGCGAAAGGCTGTCGGGAGCTGGAGGCGGGCGAGACGTTTTTCGATCTGTTTCTCAGGCAGCTTCAGATGCGGCCTGATTGTAAAAAGACGCAATTCTTCTTCGGTGCAGGCCAGACGACGAACCAGGCGATAAGCTCCATAGGGCTTGCGCTCCTGGATGCCATGCAGAGAAACCTTCCAGGGGTGATTGACGATATCGACCCGGAATTCCTTCATGATTTCAGGGTCTCAATCCGTCGGACCCGTGCCCTTCTCTCCCAGTTCAAAAATGAAATCCCCCCAGGCCAGACAGGGATTTTCCAAAAGGAATTCCAGTGGCTTGGTACGGTTGCAGGTCCGGTGCGGGATCTTGATGTGTGTCTGCAGAAGGAAGAAAATTACCGGCTGCTGCTGCAGGAGGGCCTGCATCCGGGTCTGTCGCTGCTCATGGAGAAGATCGCTGAGCTGCGAAAAGGGCAATGGCTCATCATGCGGGATCATCTCCGATCCTCAAGGACCGGTGACCTGTTTGCCAACTGGCAGGATTTTTTAACCTCCCTGCCCACTCGCATTCAGACTCCGCCGGGGCAGGCGCCCTGCCGAAAGGCCGCCAGAAAGGTTGTGCGGCGTTGCTTTCAGCGGCTAATTAAAGATGCCGCGGCCGTCACAAAGGGTGAAAATCAAGACATTTCCATGCATAAGCTGCGGATCCAGGCCAAGAAATTCCGGTATATGGCGGAATTTTTCCGCAGTTTCTTTTCGCCGGCCGACATGGATATTCTGGTCGGAGAGTTGCGTGGACTTCAGGATGAGCTTGGCGACTTCAATGATCTGGCGGTGCAGATCCGGAGGTTTCAGGATTATAAGGCTGCGCTGTCCTTGGAGCAGGCTGCGGGGGAGGCGCTTGATGAGCTGCTGCTGCGTCTTGCAGACGAAAGAAAACGGTTGTTGAAGAGATGCTTGAAGAGATGCGGGAAATTTACGAAAAATGATCGGAATCACCTGTTTTGACAGCAAATCTGAATAAACTGAAGGTGAATGGATGAGAGGGTTGCCAGGTATCGTTTCAGGATGAAAAAAATCGCCATATACAGTAATAAAGGCGGGGTCGGAAAGACTGCTGCCGCCGTTAACCTGGCCTATGTTGCGTCCCTGAGCGGGATGGCGGTCCTTCTCTGCGACATGGACTCGCAAGCGGCCGCCTCGTATTATTTTCGTGTGCGTCCCAAAAGGAAATTCAGTGACAAAAAATTTCTTCAGGGCGATATCAACGATTTCATCAGGGGGACGGATTTTGAAGGTCTCGATCTGCTGCCTGCCCATTTTTCCTTCCGCCATCTGGATCTCAGGTTGGATAAAATGGAGAAGAAGAAGGACTGGTCGGTGATCAACACGGTATTCCAGCCCGTCGAGAAGGAGTATGATCTGGTGATCCTCGACTGTCCGCCCAATCCGACGCTGCTGACGGAACATATCGTCCGGGCTGCGGATATCCTGGTGACTCCGGTTATACCGACCACGTTATCCATTCTCGCCCTGCAGCAGCTCTTGAAGTTGTCTCTTGAGTTGAAAGTCGGCCACAATAAAATCAAGGCCTTTTTTTCCATGGTGGAGAGACGAAAGAATTTGCATATATCCACTATTGAGCAGTATCAAAAGTATCCTGTTTTTATGAAAACGGAGATTCCTTTTCTGGCAGAAGTAGAAAAAATGGGGATTAACAGGCAACCGGTGGGAGCGGCTGCGAGGAATTCCGTGTCCGCGCTCGCCTATGACAGGCTTTGGCGGGAAATTTGGCAGAGGAGTTGAATGCATTGAAGCGACTAATTCTTATCCGTCACGCAAAATCGAGTTGGTCAAATCTGAAAATATCAGATTTTGACAGGCCCTTGAATAAGCGAGGGAAGCAGGAGGCGCCGCTTATGGCCCAGAGACTGGCGAAACAGAGCGTCTGTCCCGATGCCCTGATCTCCAGTCCGGCAAAGAGGGCCAAAAGCACAGCAGAGATCGTCGCCCGGAGCGTGAAGTACCCGGTGCAGCAGATTCACTACGTCGATTCGGTCTACACCTCCGAAACCAAGGATCTGCTGCGGGTCCTGCAGAAGATTGACGACCGGATCCATACCGCCTTTGTGGTGGGGCACAATTATGCAATCACTGATTTGGCGGTTATGCTCACCAGCGTCTATATTTCCAAGATCCCGACGTCGGGCGTTGTTGCCATGGATCTTGCAATAGGCTCCTGGGCCGAGGCTGGAGCGGGGAAGGGCGGCATGCTCTTTTTTGATTATCCCGAGAAGCATGAAGCGAGGAAATAAAAAGATGCCTGCGATGCTTCCGGTGAAGGCGGGTGTTGCCTTGCTGGCCTGCGGCGACGTTCGCGGTCTGTCGTTCTTATCCTGATCCGGCCGCAACGAGCTTTACATACTGGATTCCGATGGCCGATACACTTCCCAACTGCAGTAAATGCACGCATTATTATATCACCTATGATACCTCAATGCCGTATGGCTGCAGGGCAATGAAGTTCAAGACTGCAAAAAATCCGGCCCAGGTCGTCTTTGCCTCTTCCGGCATGCACTGTCAGCTGTTCACTGTAAAAAAAACACCGAAAAGGAAGCAGGGAGAGGAAGACTTCCTGTCCTGATTCATGGAGATCCGCGTGCGATATAAAGGGGCCGCAACGCTCGAAAACGGGAGGAAGTGAAGGAGGCTACGTCCTGAGGCTCTGGCAGTCTGCGGGTCTTGTGGCCTCCCTGGAGTTATGGAATTTTCAGAATTCGGTAAGAAATTTACGGATAAAGCCGGAATACTCTCACTCATGGACGATATGGCCTGCGCCATGCGCGACGGGCATGACATGATTATGATGGGAGGCGGGAATCCGGGCTACATCGAGGAATTTCAGGAAGTTTTCAGAGAAAGGCTGCAGCGGATCTGTGCGGACCGGCAGGATTTTCAGCGCCTTGTGGGGATCTATAATCCGCCGCAGGGTGAACCGGGCTTTATCGAAAATCTGGCCGCACTGTTGCGGCGTCAATACGGCTGGTCCATCGGGGAAGAAAATATTTGTCTGACCAACGGCAGCCAGACGAGTTTTTTTCTGCTGTTCAACATGTTTGCCGGAGAGTATGCGGGGAAGGCCAGAAAGAAAATCCGGCTTCCTTTGACCCCTGAATACATCGGATATGCTGATTTGGGTCTCAATCGGGATTTCTTCATTGCCACGAGACCGAGAATTGAGTATCTGGAGGACCACCTTTTTAAGTACAGGATCGATTTCGATGGGATCCGGCTGGGGGAGGAAACCGGAGCGATCTGCGTGTCCCGTCCTACCAATCCTACCGGAAATGTAGTGACAGATGAGGAGCTTGACCGGCTCGACCGGCTGGCCAGATCACATGACGTCCCGTTGATAATCGATAGCGCCTACGGGCAGCCGTTTCCAGGGATTGTCTATTCCGATGTCAGACCGGTCTGGAATGAGAATATTGTTCTCTGTCTGTCGCTGTCAAAACTCGGCCTGCCTGCCGTGCGCACCGGCATAATTGTGGCTGCCCCGGAGATAGTCCGAGCGGTTTCCGGGATGAACGCGATCATGTCCCTGGCCCCCGGTAATTTCGGTGCAGTATTGACCAGGGAAATTGTGAGATCGGGGGAGATTCTGTCTCTGAGCCGGACCCTGATTCGGCCTTTCTATCAGGAGAAGGCACGGAAGGTTATGGCCAGGATTCATCGGGAATTCGCTGGTCTCAGCTATCGGGTGCACCGGCCGGAAGGGGCCATGTTTCTCTGGCTCTGGCTTGAGGGGCTGCCGATAACCAGCCTTGAACTCTATGAAAGGCTGAAGAGGCGGGGCGTTCTGGTTATCTCCGGCCATTTTTTCTTTCCTGGCCTGGAGGATGATCCCTGGACGCACAAACACGAATGCCTCAGGTTGACCTATTCGCAGGATGAGCGGCAGGTAGAGGCCGGAATCACAATTATTGCCCAGGAGGCGAGACGGGCGTTTGCTGAGACAGGGATGCAGGCATGATACGGCGGCCTTCCCGCAGGGGTCTTGTCCTTTTGGAAAGATTGTGATGCATGAGGGAGAGTTTTGAGGGGACTGCCTGGGGCGGAGGGACAGTCTCAAGGATCGTTGAGGAGAATGTTTTTTGCCGGATAAAGAATCCGGCGGGCTCATGTTCAGGAATTCATGTGAGGGAAAAGAATGCGTTGGAGCTATAAAATTGTTCATTATGATTACAAAAAGGAAGGAATCCTAGGCGGGACCTTTCTCGACGAAGCCGAGATCGAACAATCCATGAACGAAATCGGGAAGAAAAGCTGGGAACTCGTTTCACTGCTGGAGGTCCAGGATGGATTGACCGCGACCTTTAAAAAGCCTGAGGAAATGCCTTCGCCGGTCGTTGCCGGGGTGGCAAGAGACGTGGAAAGGCCTGCCTCTGCCGCCGCACGTTTTTTGCGGACGGAGACTGTCCGACCGCCGGCACCTCTCCCTGACAGAGAAGTTGAACGGGAGGTTTCGGATGAAGGGAATGTCCCGGATGATTCTCCGGCTGAAGCCGTCCCTGAATACCGCCCTGCCGCCAGGCCAGTCCGGCCTGCTCCGGTCAGAGCCGACAATACGCGAAAGCCTGTCGAGGAGGAAAAAATTGGCGGGGTTGGATCGATACGTATCGAATAGGGCTGTCTGGGGAGGGGGCATGACGGCCGGTAACTGTCCTGTCTGGGTAAAAAATATCCAGGATGGCCCTGGATTGCGGGTAAAAAGGTCACTATCCTGTGCCTGATCAAAACAGTATTTTCTTGGTTTGTGTTGTAAATAAAGATAGATAGGTTGTAACGAGAAGGTTGGCGCGAAAATTGAATAAACTGTATCAGTAGTAACTCCTTCTCCCCCGAAAGGCGTCTGCCGGGTTTGTCCCTGGCGGACGCCTTTTTTTTATAAAAAAAGAGCAGCCTAAATCAATCCGAATAATCGGGTTGTCTGGTAGCAGGCAGCAGAGAGAAAGAGGGCGAAGAGAGTGTTGAAGATCATCGAAAAAATGGCCCATTTCCATGAGGACTCGCGGGCGATGCAGATGATGGTGACCAGGCAGGGACTGTAAAACATGATGAAGATCAGAACAGCTATGGCGACTCCCTTGTTCCAGTGCGGATCCTGCTGCAAACGTTTTGCCAGCGGCGCTGATTCTGACGTCTCGATTTTTCCCATGGAGTAGGCTGTACCGAGTGTTGAAACAATCACCTCTTTGGCGGCAAATCCCCCTATCAGGGCAATATTTGTCCGCCAGTCGAATCCGGCATACCGGGAAACGGACTCCAGCGCTATGCCTAGGCGTCCCGCCATGGAGTTTTTCAAGGCCTCCTCTGCCTGGGTATTTTCAATGATCGTACGTTGACGGGCCGCCTCCTCTGAATCCGCAGGATAGAGTGATCCGATGGATATTCGCTGCTGGTCAAAGACGGCGATCTTCTCAGGAGATAAATGGGGGAAGGTCATCATTCCCCAGAGCAGAATCGAGATGCCCAGAATGACGGTGCCGGCCTTCTTGATATATTGCCAGGTCCGCTCCCAGGTGTGAATGATCAGGCCCCGCAGGGTCGGGAAGCGATAGGGGGGCAATTCCATCACAAAAGGGGTTGGAGCCCCTTTCAGCACTGTCGAGCGGAAAATCTTTGCCGTCAGCAGGGCCACTATCCAGCTCAATACAGTGAATAAAAACATATATCGAGCCCTGTCTTCACTGAAAAATGCGCCGATTAACAAGGCCAGCACCGGCAATTTGGCTCCGCAATTCATAAAGGGAACGGTCAGCAGGGTGGCCAACCGTTCCTTTGGTGAACGGAGGGTCCGGGTTGCCATGACTCCGGGAACGGCACACCCACCTGCAATCCCTCCTGAAATAATGAAAGGCATGACGGAGGAGCCATGCAGTCCGAAGATCCTGAAGATTCTGTCCATCATGAAGGCGACGCGGGCCAGGTAGCCTGAATCCTCCAGGATGGCGATGCCCAGGAACATGAAAAGGATCAGAGGGACGAAGCCAAGGACGCCCCCTACACCGTGGATTACTCCGGAGATGATCATTGATTTGAAAAGCCCGTCGGGGAGAGCGCCGTCAATAAGGCCACTGAGCCAGGTAAAGAGGGAGTCCAGCCAGCTTGCCGGTAATTCACTCCATGAAAAGGTCACATGATAGAGGCCGAAAAGTACAGCCAGCATGATAAGCGGGCCAAAGAGCCGGTTGGTTACAACCTTGTCGATCCGATCCGAGGCGTAGAGGCGGTCCGTGTCAAATTTATGGGTCAGCACTCCCTGACGGATGATGGACTTGATAAAGCCATACCGGTGGTCGGCGATAATGGCCTCGGGAAATACCTCCATGGTCTTACGCAGATGCTCGGATACCTGATTGACCTGGGCCTCCACGATTTCGGCTACGGCCTGGTTGAACTCGCGGCCCCTGGCCATGATCTGGTCATCATTTTCCAGATACTTTATCGCAGTGAAACGGGAGGGATAGGTATCGATCAGAAATCCTTGACGTTCAATCTCAGCCATGAGGTTCAGCATAGCTGCGTCCAGATCGTCGCCGTAGGAGATATCCAGGGGAATCCAGACCCTGCTGTCTTCCGCAACCGCAATGGCGCGGTCGATCAGATCGTCCTTCCCGAAACCTGAGCGGGCAACGATGGGGATCACCGGAACACCCAGAAGTTTTTCCAGCCTCTCGGCTTTGACCTCGATTCCGCGGTCTTTAGCTACATCGATCATATTCAGGGCTATGACCATGGGAACGCCCAGTTCCAGAAACTGGCAGGTCAGGTAAAGATTGCGTTCAAGGTTGGATGCATCGACGATATTGATCACGACCTGGGGCTTTTCGTTGACCAGATAATCCCTGGCGACCAGTTCTTCCACCGAATAGGCCGTGAGAGAATAGGTGCCGGGGAGATCCGTGAGGATGATTCCGCGCCCGGCTTGTTCGAAACGGCCTTCTTTATAATCAACGGTTATGCCGGGATAATTGCCGACGTGCTGTCTTGCGCCCGTGAGTTTATTAAAGAGTGTTGTCTTTCCGGCATTGGGATTGCCTGCAAGGGCCATGGTGATTCTGCTTTTCGTGATGTGCATGATCCTTTACTCTGGGCTGAATGCGTTGTCTGCCGGATGCAAAGGCATGCCGGCAGTGGTTGCGGCTCCCCTACAAAAAGGGAGCAGGTTTTAATCAGAGGCCTCTCAGGCCGTGGCTCTCCCGATTGGCATCATTGTGGCATTTCTCGGGGGTGCGCCTGCTCTTTTTCATAGCTTCGCTGTACTTTGTCCGGGCAGGCGGAGATCGAACATCCTCCCGAACATCCGCATCCGCAGCCCGCTGCAGGATTGGTGGCTGCCTTGAACTGCCTGTATATTTTCCGTCCGATAAAAAAAGCGCAAACACATAATATAACCCCTACCGAGAGAGAATCCCACATGATTGTCACCATTGCCCAGGTATATTAGGCGCCCCTAACTGCCGCACCCAAAAAAAAGCCCGGTAAGACCGGACCAGAAATTTCCCTTTGATAAACAACCTTTAGTCTATGGATTCAACGAAGACGTTCTTACTGGCAGTATCATCCAGACTTATGGTGCCTCCCTGGATTTTCAGGATACAGCGCGCATCGTTTTCAAGACAGAGCACTTCTATGACTTCACCGGGATGAAACCCGAGAGCAGCCATTCTGGCGCACAGTTTTCTGTCACCGGTTATTTTGCAGATTCTCTTTCGCCCGTGATGCCCTTTTGTGGATAAGGGCGAAACCTGTTCGTCAGACTTCTCGATCAGGCATTGCCTGAGCCTTCCGGCAAGACAGTTGCAGGCATGGTTGAAGTGCTTGAATGTCATCTTTTCCTCCGTTGAAAACAACCTTTAGGTACACCAAACAATAGAGAGTGTCAAAGGATTTTTCAAGAGGATCGGAAAAAATAAGGGGCAGCTAACACTGACAACGAGATTTCACGTCTCTGGTTGCATTTCCGGTTTGTCGATTACCTCAATCATGATGTGATCCGCCTCATTGTTCCTGAGGGTAAGCGTCCCGCCCATGACCCTGAGGGCCACCGGGTCATTCAGGGGTGCCCGTCCCTGGATGGTAACCTCTGTGCCAGGGACCAGACCCATCTCCCGGATACGTTGACCGAGCATGCCGCCAACCTTGACGGAAGTAATGGTGCCGGTTTGATGGACTTTCATCTGCCGCAAGCTGATTTCTGACATTGTATCCCCTTCTACCATCCTGTAATGAAGATCGGTTTTCCTATTTTTCCTGCTCCTTGGCCCATGAATCCCGGAGGGTGACGATCCGGTTGAAGACGGGGCTGCCCTTTTGCGAATCGATCTGGTCAAGACAGAAGTATCCCTGGCGTTCGAACTGGACCCGGCTTCCCGGTTCCATTTCCGCCAGGGACGGTTCAACCTTGCAGTTATGCAGCACCTGCATAGAGGTTGGATTCAGAAAGGTCTTAAAATCCACATCCTTCCCTGCATCGGGATGGGCTACTGTGAACAGACGGTCATAGAGACGGACGGGGCAGGTCAGGCTGTGGGCCGCAGACACCCAGTGAATCGTCCCCTTGACCTTTCGTCCGTCGGTTGCATTGCCTCCGCGGGTGGTCGGATCGTATGTGCAATGAATTTCGAGGATTTCTCCGGTCTTTTCATCCTTTACCATGGAAACGAACCGGATCAGGTAGGCATAGCGGAGCCTGACCTCCCTGCCGGGACCCAGACGGAAATACTTTTTCGGCGGATCTTCCATGAAGTCGGAGCGTTCGATATAAAGCTCTTTGGAAAAGGGCAGTTTCCTCACCCCCAGTTCGGGTGTGAAAGGATGATTCGGGGCCGCCATCTCTTCGGCCAGGCCCTCGGGATAGTTGTCAATGATCACTTTCAGGGGCTCAAGCACACCCATAACCCGTGGGGCCGTTTCATTGAGGTCGTCACGCACCGCATTTTCCAGGATTCCCATATCGATCCAGCTCTCTTTTTTGCCGATTCCGATAAGGGCGCAGAAATTTCGAATGGAAGCGGGCGAATAGCCGCGCCGTCTGAGGCCTGATATGGTCAGCATGCGCGGGTCGTCCCAACCTGCCACATAGCCGCCGTTGACGAGTTGGAGGATCTTGCGTTTGCTCATGACCGTGTAGGTCAGATTGAGCCGGGCAAATTCTATCTGCCGTGGATGGCAGGGGGTGGCAAGGGTTTCCAGCACCCAGTCGTAGAGCGGGCGATGATCCTCAAACTCCAGGGTGCAGAGGGAGTGGGTGATACCTTCGATGGCATCGGACAGGCAATGGGTATAGTCATACATGGGGTAGATACACCATGTATCGCCGGTGCGATGATGAGAGACCTTCAATATCCTGTAGATAACCGGATCCCGCATATTGAGGTTGGGGGAGGCCATATCTATTTTGGCCCGCAGGACGCGGCTGCCTTCATCGAATTCGCCGTTCCGCATACGGGTGAAAAGGTCGAAATTTTCCTCGGGCGTCCGGTTCCGGTAGGGACTCTCCCGGCCAGGCTCTGTCAGCGTTCCCCGATATTCACGGATTTGCTCGCCGGTGAGGTCGCAGACATACGCCTTGCCCATCTGGATGAGCCGGACGGCATAGTCATAGAGCTGGTGAAAATAATCCGAGGCGTAGAAGAGATTTTTCCCCCAGTCGAATCCCAGCCATTTCACGTCCCGCATGATCGACTCGACGTACGCGCTTTCCTCTTTGCTCGGATTGGTGTCGTCGAAGCGCATGTGGCAGGGGCTGTTGTTTTCCCGGCCTATGCCGAAGTTCAGGCAGATGGACTTGGCATGCCCGATATGCAGGAATCCGTTGGGTTCCGGCGGAAAACGGGTGACTGTCCGGTCATGCTTTCCGGTCCGCAGATCGTCGGCGATGATCTGCCGTATGAAATCCAGGGGTTTTTCTTGGGTATTCTCTTGAATGTCCATGGTATTGTCGGTTCCTTCCGGTTCAGAAGATATGTGATATAAATTCAAAAGAGCTGTGCTGTCCTGCGCAGCCGCCGTACAACCCGGTCACGTCCGATGGCCATCAGGACATCGATCATGGATGGCCCGGCCAGCTGTCCCGTTACAACAGTCCGCATGCCGTTGATGATCACGCCCGGTTTGACCGCCCTCTCCTCAGCCAGATCCCGTGCCAGCCTTTCCGCCTCCTCGGCGGTGAATTCGCCCATCTTTTCGTAACGGTCGGCGAGCTCGGGGAGCCAATCCTTTAATTCCGGGGACTTGAGGACGTTTTTCTGCAGCGGCTTGTCTTCGATCTGAAAATCCTCGGCGAAATATGCCCGGCCCAGGGTGGCAAAATCCTTCAGGGTGTGAAACCGGTCTCTGATAAGATCCAGCGTTTTGAGATACCATTGCTGCTTTTCGCCTGCATAGGCCTCATCCCAAAGTCCCTCTTCCGTAAGTTCCAGCCGGACCAACTCGCCTATCACCTCTATGGGCATGGTTCGCAGATAGTGTTCGTTGATGGCGATGGCCTTGGGGTCGGTAAAAAATTTCGGGTCATCCTTTTTGAAGTTAAAAATGGAGCTCGATTTATTTATTCTTTCCAGCGTGAAGGCCTCGATCATCTCTTCCCTGGAAAAGATCTCCCGGTCATTGCCCGGTGACCAGCCCAGCAGGGCCAGGAAATTATTGAACGCCCACGGGATGAAACCATGTTCCTTGTAGAATTGGACTGCAACGATCTCTCCATGGCTGCGTTTGGATATTTTCGCCTTTTTGTTGTCCAGGGTCAAGGGAATATGGGCGAAGACCGGGACCGGGACGCCCAGCGCCTCATACAGGAGGACCTGGCGGGTCGTGTTTGTCATATGGTCCTGTCCGCGAATGATATGGGTGATCCTGTCCCTGATATCATCGACGACATTGCAGAGCAGGTAGAGGGGCTTCCCGTTGGACCGGACGATGACGAAATCGTCCACCTCCCTGTAATTGCATTCGATGCGGCCGAGCACCTTGTCGTCGTAGCCCAGCATGCCCTGCCGTTCAGGAACCTTGAAACGGATAACGAAGGGAATGCCCGCCGCCTCCTTGGCCGCGGTCTCGGCGGGGGAAAGATGCCTGCAGGTCCCGTCATAGCCAAGATTCTGTTTGGCGGCAAGGGCTATTTCCCGTTTCGCATCCAGGACCTCCTTGGTGCAGAAGCATTTGTAGGCATTTCCCTGGCTCAGAAGTTGCCGGGCTGCGGCCAGATGGTCATCGCTGAAGCGAGTCTGAAAATAGGGGCCTTCATCCCAGTCGATGCCCAGCCATTTCAGGCCATCCAATATGCCGTTGATGGACTCCTCCGTCGATCGTTCTGTATCGGTATCTTCAATGCGAAGGATCAGTTTTCCTCCAGTTTTTTTTGCGTAGAGCCAGTTGTAGAGAGCGGTTCTGGCGCCGCCTATATGCAGATAGCCTGTGGGGCTGGGGGGAAAACGAAGCCGTGTTTCTGTCATGCCTGCTCCTTGATTAAATTACTCCAGTGCTTCCCTTCAGGTTCCGGACGATGCGGCAAAACATGTGCAGGGTGTGACCTGCCGCTTTCTGCAAGTCCCTGCCGGGAAACAATATCACTGAAAAACTGTACAGCATTTTGAATTCGAGTGCTATATATCGTCTCCAAATTGATTGTTCAATAGCTTTGACAAGATATGGTCAAAATAGCTGACCAGGGTCTGGAAGCAGAGGATAAATGGTGAATATTCATTGATGAACCTCATCTATTTTCTTGTTCTCTTGTTGTATCCCCTGTATATTTCCCGTTTTTACGGGGGAGATGCCTGCACGTACCGCGTGCTGTCATTCTTTTCCGGGAGATCGATGGCCGATGGAATTCTTGGGGCCGTATGATTTGAATATTCAATCCATTTTTCCATGAGACACCCGGAGCGCGTGCGCGGCCTTAGACTGCAGGATGCCTTTTAAAAGCACCAGAGCATCTTATTTTGGAATAAGGGAGAAGGGTTAACATTCGAGGAGCTGAAATGAAGGTACTGATTAGTGATAATCTGGCCCCGGCAGGTGCTCAGATTTTGCGGGATGCAGGTCTTGAAGTCGACATTAACACTGGGCTTCCACCCGAGGAGTTGAAAAAGATCATCGGCAACTATGATGGCCTGGTCATCCGCAGTGCTACAAAGGTTACTGCTGATATTATTGAATTTGCGACAAAATTAAAGGTTATTGGGCGGGCTGGCATTGGCCTTGACAATGTCGATGTGCCTGCCGCCAGCCAAAAGGGGATTGTGGTCATGAATGCCCCGGACGGTAATGCGACCACCGCCGCAGAACACGCCATTGCCATGATGATGGCCCTCTCCCGCAATATACCGCAGGCAACTGCCTCCATGAAGGCGGGAAAATGGGAAAAGAAGAGTTTCATGGGCAGGGAGGTGACAGGCAAGGTCCTGGGGATTGTCGGCATTGGACGTATCGGCGGCATTGCCGCCAGCAGGGCGCAGGGCCTGAGGATGAAGACCATCGCCTATGACCCCTTCCTGCCGAAGGACATTGCCGACAAAATCGGGGTCGAACTCGTCGACCTGATGGAACTTGCCCGGAGATCGGACTATATCACCGTTCATGTCCCCCTGACCAAAGAGACCAAAGGACTGCTTTCAACGGAGTTCTTCGGCAACATGAAAAAGGACGCAATGTTCATCGACTGCGCCCGGGGCGGCGTCTGCGATGAGGCCGCATTGTATAAGGCGCTGGTTGATGGCGAACTGGCCGGGGCTGCGCTTGACGTGTTCGGCGCAGAGCCGACAACGTTGGAGAACTGTCCGCTGCTGGGGCTGAAAAACTTTATCTGCACTCCGCATCTGGGGGCTTCCACCAGTGAGGCCCAGGAGAATGTGGCCCTGATCATCGCCGAGCAGATGGCGGATTATCTGAATAAAGGGGCGGTCACCAATGCGGTGAATGTGCCGTCGGTCAGCGATGATGTCCTGGCCCAGGTGGGTCCCTACATCACTTTGGGCGAAATGCTCGGCAACATGCATATGCAGATTGCCAAGGGGGGGGTCCAGGAGGTCAATATCGAGTATTGCGGTGAGCTTGCCGACTTGAACACCAGTCCGATCACCGTGGCCTTTCTCAAGGGACTGTTCACTCCCATTCTGAAGGATGCCGTCAACTATGTGAATGCGCCGATTATCGCTAAAGAAAGAGGCATCCGGGTGGTTGAATCCAAGACCGATCGGGCGACGGATTTCACCAATATCCTCTCTATCAAGGTAATCACCAGGGAAGGTGAAAACGTTCTTGTCGGTACGGTTTTCGGAAAGAAAGAGCCGAGGCTGGTGCGGTTGAATTCATTCCGTCTTGAGGCCCTCCCCGCAGGCCCTATGCTGCTCGTCTATAATAACGACGTGCCGGGCGTTATCGGCGATCTTGGGACGACCCTCGGCAAGGCCGGTGTCAATATCTCCAGAATGACGGTGGGCCGTGAAGAGAAAAGTCAGCAGAATATCATCCTTCTCGGGACAGATCAGCTTATATCCAAAGACTTGCTGGCTCAGGTGCTGCATCTGAGTAATATCGACGGGGCTATGGTGCTCGAACTTCCGGGTTCCTGATTGATTCCGGAGTATGAAGTCTCCATTTTAAAAGGCGGATAATGGCTATGGAACAAAAACAAGAAGGCGAAAGTCAGCGTAAAGAGGGGAAGATCCCTGACGGAAAATCCGTCATGCCGGAGGTTACTTTTTCAGCCTTGACCATGTCCCTGAGTACATCGGTGTTGTACCATCTGGGAGAGATCGGCGATCCCAGGACGGGCAAGAAAGAGGTGGATCTGGATCTGGCGAAGCACGGGATCAACACCCTGTCGCTCCTGCAGGAGAAGACCAAGGGAAATCTCACGGAAGACGAGGATGAGATGCTCAAATCCATCCTCTATGATGTGAAGATGCGTTATGTCAAGGCTGTGAAAAAATGAAGACAGAGGCATCAGACAGTCGGCAGGCGCGGGAATGGCGGTCCTGAAACGGGAGCAGGCTTCTCTTTGCCTGCGGGCGCCTGCCAAGATCAACCTCTTCCTGAAAATCCTAAAGAAACGGCCTGATGGATATCATGAACTGGAAACCTGGATGCAGAAGGTTGATCTTTGTGACCAGGTTACCCTGACTTTGCGGGATAAACCGGGGATTTCGCTCAGATGTACGGGGGAAGATCTTCTGGCCGACGCGTCCAATCTTGCCTGGAGGGCTGCCGCCGCTTTTCTGACTGCCTGCGGGCAGGAAGCCCGGCGCGGGGTCGATATCGTGCTGGAGAAGAAAATTCCCGTTGCTGCGGGTCTGGGAGGCGGGAGCAGCGACGCCGGGACGGTCCTGCGGGGACTGAACAGCCTTTTCGGCAATGCGCTTACCCCGGAGAGCTTGTTGTCTCTTGGCGGAAGGCTTGGGGCAGATGTCCCCTTTTTTGTCAGCGCCCATGATGCCGTTCTGGCAACCGGGGTCGGCGACAGGATGAAACCTCTTGATTCACTGGAACACTGCACGTTTTTGCTGGTTAATCCCGGTTTTTCTGTCTCAACACGATGGGCCTATGAAAATTTTACATTGACAAAAGATGTGAAAAATTCTACATTCCCAGGTTCTCAAAAGTTGGATTCCGGCTCATTTTCATTGACGAAGATTATCAATGACCTGGAAGGGGTCACCATGGGCAGGCATCCGGAAATTGCAGAAATAAAGAAGAAACTTCTGGCTGCCGGGGCTGTGTCTGCTCTGATGTCCGGGAGCGGACCGACTGTCTTTGGAGTTTTTCCGGATCGGGAAGGTCCTTATTCGGCAGATATCAGTGGTGTTGCTTTCAAGCTGCGCCAGGAGTTCGGGGGTAAAGTTTTTGTGCTGAGAGCAGCAGGCGCTGGGGCGTAGCCAAGCGGTAAGGCACCGGGTTTTGATCCCGGCATTCGCAGGTTCGAATCCTTCCGCCCCAGCCATTTTCCCTGGACCTGAAGAGAATACCTAGACCAAGAAGTAGCACGATGCCAAATATAATCAAAATAGTCACAGGCAATGCCCATCCGTTGATGGCCAAAGAGATAGCGGATCATCTCGGACTGCCGCTTTCGGCTGCTGATGTCAGAAAATTCAGCGATGGGGAAATATTCGTTGAGATGAAGGAAAACGTCAGAGGTGCTGATGTTTTTATCATCCAGCCCACATGCACACCGGTTAACGATCACCTGATGGAACTGGTGTTGATGGTGGATGCGCTGCGGCGGGCCTCGGCTAGGAGGATTACCGCTGTTGTTCCCTACTACGGCTATGCCCGTCAGGACAGAAAGGTGGCTCCCAGGGTGCCGATTTCCGCCAAGGTCGTAGCCGAGATGCTGATGGCCGTAGGCGTTCGGAGAGTTCTGTGTATGGATCTGCATGCGGGGCAGATCCAGGGATTTTTTAATATCCCCGTTGATCATTTGTATGCTGCTCCGGTTTTACTGCGCTACATTAAGGCGAACTATAAAGACGTTATCATGGTTTCTCCGGATGCCGGAGGCGTTGAACGGACCAGAGCATTCGCAAAGCGGCTGAACGCCGGGCTTGCGATTATCGATAAACGGCGCGACCGGCCCAATGAGTGCGAGGCAATGCATGTAATCGGGGATGTGAAGGGGAAGACAGCTATTCTGCTGGACGATATGGTTGATACGGCCGGAACCCTCTGTAATGGTGCTGCAACCCTTATAAAAAACGGCGCAAGAGAGGTGCATGCCTGCTGTTCGCATCCCGTATTGTCGGGACCTGCTGTGGAGAGACTCAACGCCTCGGAAATTAAATCGCTGGTCGTGACCAATACAATTCCGCTCAAAGGGGCGGCTCTGGAATGTGAGAAGATTAAAGTGCTTTCCGTCTCAAGCCTGCTGGCTGAGGCCATTAAAAGGATTCACAACGAAGATTCGGTCAGTTCTCTTTTTGTGTAGTTGGTGCTGCTGAAATAAATAGATTTGTTTTGATTGTATATAATAACGCTCAGCTGCCTCAGAGAGGGGATGTCCTTGATGGGCAGGGTGTGAAGCGAAGGAGAGAAATATGTTACAGGTAGAAATGTCTGCGTCTGTCAGGAAGGGAGTTGGGAAAGGGGCCATGCGGCGTCTGCGCATGGAGGGAAAAACCCCTGCGATCGTCTATGGAGACGGCTCAGAAGCCCTGCCCCTGGAACTTGAAACATCGTCATTTTTTCAACAGCTTCTGGAGATTTACCGCGGTAATTGCGTGGTAACCCTGAAGGTAGACGATGGGTCGACACGTCATGTGCTTATGGGCGAAGTGCAGACTGATCCGGTTCGTGACACCCTGCTGCATGCGGATTTTGTCGAGGTGGATCTTTCTAAACCTCGTCGGTTCACTGTCCAGCTTGTCTTTACCGGCAAGGCGAAAGGGGTTGATTTCGGCGGTGAGCTGCAGGTCAGCAAGAACGAGGTGGTCCTTGAAGGGAATCCTCTCGATATCCCTGATGATATCAAGATTGATGTCACACCGCTGAAGATTGGAGACAGCATAACAGTGGGTTCCATATCAATTTCTGAAAAAATTAAGTTGATAACCAAGGCCGATGCCGTCTGTGTCGCGGTCGTAACTCCTGGCGCAACTGCGGCCGCAGAGTAAACATCCCGCAAGGGGAAACAGGGTTTTATAGATGGTCTTTGCCGTGTGTTCAGGCAGAGGCCGGTACGATAATCCGGGAAGGGTGCAGCCTTTTCCGGATTTTTTATTTTCCGGATGCTGCGAAAGTTGGATAATCGTCTATGGGTGAGGAAACCTTTATTATCGTAGGACTTGGAAATCCCGGCGATACCTATGCCGGGACCAGACATAATATCGGCTTTATGGTCGTGAATGAACTGGCCAGGAGATGGAATTGTGCAATGTGCCCTGGTAAATGGGAGGCATCCTCCGTCAGGATATCAATTTTCGAGAAAAAAGTCTGTTTAGTCAAACCCTTAACGTATATGAACGCAAGTGGAAAGGCTGTAGTCAAATTTGTTGATTTTTACAAGACTTCCTTACCGCATCTCCTCGTTATTCATGACGATCTCGATATGAAACCCGGGCGTGTCAAACTAATCGCAGGTGGAGGCGGGGGAGGGCACAACGGCATTCGTTCTTTGATTGAGCATCTCGGCGGCAAGGATTTTTTTCGATTGAAGATCGGTATAGGAAAACCCGGGCAAGGGGATTCCCATGCCAATATGCCGGTGGAAAAGTATGTCTTGGCCCCATTTTCAAAAGAGGAACAGGAAATGATGATGGACAGGATGGATTCCCTGGTGCAGGGAATTGAGTGTTTGCTCCAGGATAACGTTAGCGGGGCCATGAACCTGTTGAATAGCCTGAAGTAGGATTATCTGCTTTCCGCATTGGAGGGTCGGCGGGTCTCATTTCCGGCTCCCCTAGAAAAGTAGGGCTATTGCAGTGATTTTATGCTATGATGAGTTTTCCGTCAGTATTCAAAAACGTATCAGGCAGCAAGGTACACTCTTTAATTTTCGTTTTCGAACCCGTGGGGTTCATTCCAGTGATTGATATCTGGCTGTCGTGAATGATGAGAATTTCCGCGCACGATCAAGGCATGTGAAAATTTTACCACAGGCATAATATTTCCAGTCCTGGAAGTGAGTTTTTTCTGCATTGTCAGGGAGTTGGAGGCGGGTTGTTCGGGACGGTCATCGGGCGAATTGATACGGTAGCCTTTGAGGTAAGGAGAGGACAGTGTTTGCAAAAGGTGATATGGCTGTATATCCGGCTCATGGTGTTGGGGTTATAACATCAATTGAGACGCAAAAGATTGCTGGAGTGGATCAGACATTCTATGTTTTGCAGATTCTTGAAAACAGGATGACGATCATGATCCCAACCCAGAGCAGTAAGCACGCTGGCCTGCGTTCCATTGTTTCCAAGCAGGAGGTCGATACGGTGATTTCCATTCTTGAAAACAGGGATATGGAGATCGGTCCTCAGACCTGGAATCGACGCTATCGCGACTATATGGATAAAATAAAGACTGGTTCGATACATGATGTCGCCGAGGTCCTCCGTGACCTCTTCCTTCTCAGTGTGGATAAGGATCTTTCCTACGGAGAGAGGAAAATGCTTGATACTGCACGAAGCCTGCTGGTCAAAGAACTTTCTCTGGCTCAACAGGTGGATGAGGAGAAGATGTCTCAGCGGATTGACAGAATATTTTCATAGATACAGTGTGAAGTCATTTTTTGTCTCTGTCTCTCCATAAGAGTGTTCCTGTGAGTTTTTCTTGTGCCATGGCCATGGGCTCGCCTCATGATAGTCCTGTCGGCAGTTCTGTTTCCGGGCGGTTTTCGTTTCTGATCTCTGAACGGCAGGCGGGGTTGCGGCTTGATCACTTTTTGTCACAGTGCTTGCCAGAAGTTTCCCGTTCTCAACTTTCAGCCTCCATCCGGTCCGGAGATATCCTTGTCGACGGAGTCAGCAGGAAGATTGGGTATCGATTAAAGGCAGACGAGCAGGTGGCGGGGAGCGTTTCTTCTCCGGTTGCCATTGATGTCCGGCCTGAAAACATGCCGCTGACCATTCTCTATGAGGACGATTTTCTGCTTATTATCTCTAAGCCGCCGGGGTTGGTGGTGCATCCGGGGAGCGGCAACGCCTCGGGCACTTTGGTTAATGGCCTGCTCTATCACTGTGCGTCCATTTCCGGGGTTGGCGACAGCATTCGTCCTGGGCTTGTCCACAGGCTTGACAAGGATACCTCGGGGGTTATGGTGATAGCCAAACGCGAGGATGTTCACAGGAAACTGGTCGACGCTTTTAAAGCCCGGAATATGCAAAAAGAGTATCTGGCCCTTGTCCATGGGATTATGGCGAAACCCGATGGCCGCCTGGTTGCCGCCATCGGCAGGCACCCTGTGCATCGCCAGAAAATGGCGGTGCGGGAGATGGGAGGGCGCTATGCGGCGACACATTGGCAGGTTGTTAAAGAATTTGGCCGAATGTACAGTCTGGTGAAGGTCGGGATCGAGACAGGAAGGACACATCAGATCAGGGTCCATATGGCGCATCTGGGCCATCCCGTTGCAGGGGACAGACTCTATGGCAGGGGGAATGATCGATCCCTCTTCCAGCGGCAGATGCTGCATGCTTTCCGGATTTCTTTCAGTCACCCCGTAAGTGGTGAAGCCCTTGACTTTGAAGCGCCTCTCTGGCCCGACTTTGCCGAAATCCTTCATGTCCTTGAGAAACAGAAAGAGCACGGGTGAATCTACACCTGGAAAAATTCGGAACTGGAAAAACAGGGAGAGTGTTTCCGGATTATTTATATGAAAGTCTCCCGGAAGCAGCATCCTTGCCATACTGAGATGAGAAACCTTCATGTTTTGTTGAGGCTGGTCAATCTGGTCCAGCCATGCTGGTTAGAAAATACTCTGGCGACGTTCTTGCTTATGCCTGGGACCTGCGCACCTGGTCCGCTGTCTTGCGTTTCTGCCGTTGAATCCGAAAACCTTCCTCAACCTTCTCCGTCACGAATACTGTACAAAATATGAAAATTGCGGTCACGGGTGGGATCGCCACCGGGAAAAGCACGGTCTGCAGGGTTTTGGCTCAACGTCTTGATGTCGAGGCTCTGGATGCCGATCAAATTTGCCGTGATCTGATGGAAAAGGGGCAGTCCGGCTGGTTGGGTATCCGCCGCATATGGGGGGAGAGGTTTTTTGACGCGGAAGGCGCCGTGGACAGGGGCTTGTTCCGTGAGACCATCTTTGCCGAAAGGGAAATCCGGCAGAAGCTGGAGAATATTCTGCATCCATTGGTCCGAGACGAAATCGAGAGGGTCTCCCGGGAGAAAAATCTGCATGGTGAGGATCTTGTTGTTGAGATTCCGCTGCTTTATGAAGTAGGGTGGCAGAACGATTTCGACAGGGTTGTTGCCGTATTTGCTTCGGACAAGAGGTGTATACAGCGAATTATTAACAGGGACAGGACAACGGAACAGGAAGCAAGGAAAATCCTGGCCGCCCAGATGCCCATCATCTGCAAGGCCTTGCAGGCGGATTCCGTTATCGATAATTCCGGCCCCTGGACGTATACCTGTCTGCAGATATACCGCCTGGCTCGTTTTTTGCGAAAAAAACCTTGATATTTCAGTCAGGACGATTGTTGCGCCAGGAAAAGTCTTGACAGTCTTTTGGGGAAGCCGTATAAGAGAATATCAGTCTGGAAATTTAGAACCCGCCTCTGATAGATCTTTAGACGTTCCGTTTGAAATACTTAGGTTTTGTCTTTATGCCCTGTCTTGGGTAAATGTTTGATGGTTCAGTGTTGATGTCTTTTATGGCACAACTGTCCTTCAAAAATTTAATCAATAGTTCCATTCTATTTTTAATCTTATATAAAAGAATCTCATCGATAATATATCCTTCCGGTTTGTCTCGCGACCTTCGTACTGCATTAGTGCATCTCTTCAGTCCGGAATGGATTATGCTCAAATACTTAACCGCTGGATATGTGTTTAACAGCATAAACAGTAACATCTGTAGTGCCCTGCCAAGCAACCCCATGTAAGGAGAAAGTGATTAATGAATCTGGCGGAATTGAAACTGAAAAAGATTGGTGAACTGGTAAAACTTGCACGGCAATTTAAAGTGGAAGGCTTCAGTTCCATGCGAAAGCAGGAGTTGATCTTCTCGTTGCTGCAGGCGCAGGCTGAAGAAGATGGCAAGATGCGGGGCAATGGTGTGCTCGAGATTTTGCCGGACGGCTTTGGCTTTCTCCGGTCTCCTGATTACAACTATCTGCCAGGCCCTGACGATATTTATGTGTCTCCATCCCAGATCCGACGATTGAACCTGCGAACCGGAGATGTCGTTGACGGTCTTGTTCGTGCGCCTAAAGAGGGTGAGCGGTATTTTGCCTTGCTGAAAGTTGAAAGCGTCAACTTCGATCCGCCCGAAGCAGTGAAGCAGAAAACCCTGTTTGGAAACCTGACCCCACTCCATCCTAACGAAAAATTCAATCTTGAGTGGCAGCCGGATAATTTTTCCATGCGGCTGATGGATATGTTCTGTCCCATCGGCAAAGGGCAGCGAGGACTGCTGGTAGCCCCGCCCCGCACAGGAAAGACGGTTCTGATGCAGAAGATTGCCAACTCCATCGTTAGAAATCATAAGGAGGTCTATCTGATCGTCCTTTTGATTGATGAACGTCCTGAGGAGGTAACTGAGATGAGCCGGAGTGTCAAGGCGGCCGAGGTGGTCAGTTCCACCTTTGACGAACCTCCTCAGCGCCACATACAAGTAGCTGAAATGGTTATAGAAAAGGCAAAGCGTCTTGTTGAGCATAAAAAGGATGTGGTCATCCTGCTGGACAGTATTACCCGACTGGCCAGGGCCTATAATACCGTCACTCCTTCAAGCGGAAAAATACTTTCAGGCGGTGTTGAGGCCAATGCCCTGCATCGTCCCAAACGGTTCTTCGGGTCTGCCAGGAATATTGAAGAGGGCGGCAGCCTTACGATCCTTGCCACAGCGCTGGTCGAGACCGGCAGTCGAATGGATGAGGTAATCTTCGAGGAATTCAAAGGGACTGGCAATATGGAGCTGGTTTTGGATCGGAAGATGTCTGACAAGAGAGTTTTTCCGGCCATGGATATCAAACGTTCCGGAACACGGAAGGAGGACCTGCTGCTGAAACCTGAAACCCTCAACAGGATCTGGATTCTGCGAAAACTGCTTGCCTCCATGAACCCGGCTGACGGTATGGAATTTCTTTTGGATAAACTGAAACAGCAGAAGACCAACAATGACTTCCTTGACTCCATGAATAGTTGATCCTGCATCAAAGGCTGCTTGTGCTGCCGTCTTTGGACTTTGTTAGCCATGAGAGAATTGTGTTGAATTATTTCGTGGGGCGGTTATAATGCCTGGTTTTAATGCGTTGTAAAGCAAATTTTCTTCTAAACCCCATTTTAGAAATCAAGATAGAGGAGTTACGGATTATGAAAGAAGGTATCCACCCGGAATATCATCAAATAAACGCCAAATGCGCTTGTGGTAACGAGGTGCCGATCGGCTCGGTTAATAAAGAAGTTCGGGTGGAGATATGTTCTGCCTGCCATCCGTTTTTCACTGGAAAACAGAAGCTTGTGGATACTGCCGGCCGTATTGAAAAATATAAGAAACGGTACGCCAAGCACTTCGAAAATCAGAAAAAGGCGTAATCGTCAATCTGTACCGAGGAATGTACGCACCCTCAACAGATTGAACGTATTTCCTGGTCCACAGCGGTATATATACGGAGCTGTGGACCTTTTTTTTGTCCAGCCGTCCAATTTCCCTCTGGGGGCCCATGTTTGACAAGTTTGATGATATAGGAGAAAAGATTTCCGATCTGGAAGGAAGACTTTCCGACCCCGCCTTGCTTAACGACCAGAAGGAGTATCAACGGGTTGTACGGGAGCATGCTCATCTGTGCAGGCTGGGCAGCCTTTACGTCAAATATAAGCAAATTCAGAAGAATATCAGCGACAACAGGGCAATCCTTCACGATGATGCGGAGGATCCGGAGCTTAAGGAACTCGCCAAGGCTGAAAATGACGAATTGGCAGGCCAGGAAGCCCGGCTTGAAAACGAGATTCGACTTTTTCTTCTCCCCAAAGATCCCAATGACGAAAAAAATACCTTCCTGGAGATCCGGGCGGGAACCGGAGGCGATGAGGCCGCCCTCTTCGTCGGCGATCTCTTTCGTATGTATTCAAGATACGCTGAATCTCTTGGATGGAAAGTGGAAGTCGTCGATTCCAGTCCGCTGGGAATAGGCGGTTTTAAGGAGATCATTGCCCTTATCAGCGGCGAGAGCGTTTATTCCCGGCTCAAGTATGAAAGCGGCGTACATCGGGTCCAGCGAGTTCCTGAAACAGAGGCTCAGGGCCGTGTCCACACCTCGGCGGTGACAGTGGCCATTTTGCCGGAGGTCGACGAGGTTGAGCTGGATATCGATATGAATGAGTTGAAATTCGACGTCTATCGTTCTTCTGGGCCTGGAGGTCAGAGCGTCAATACCACCGATTCCGCCGTCAGGGTGACGCATCTTCCCACCGGTCTGGTGGTGACGTGCCAGGACGAGAAATCGCAGCACAAAAATAAGGCCAAGGCGCTGACAGTGCTTCGGGCCCGACTTCTTGACAAGATGCAGCAGGAACAGCACGACAGGATTTCGCAGGAGAGGAAGAGCCAGGTGGGAAGCGGAGACCGGAGTGAACGGATTCGGACCTACAATTTCCCACAGAGCCGGATAACGGACCACAGAATCAATCTGACCCTCTACAAACTTGAGACAATTATCAACGGCAAGCTCGATGAGCTTCTCTATCCGTTGATAGCCCATGATCAGGCCGAAAAACTGAAAAATTCATGATAGGTAATATTCAAACTGATTTCCGCTGGAATTTTGAGGGGAGTTGAAGAGGGTCGATATGAAGGAAATTGCAAGACCCCGGCGGTCTCTGTGGACACAGAGATGAATTGCAATGCGCACTGGTGAGCTTTTCAGAAGAGGAATCGCAGAATTGAAAGCCGCTGGCGTTCCGTGTGCGGACACGGATATCCAGTTGTTGCTTGGGCATTGCCTGAAAATGAGCCGGACACAGCTGTATCTGGCAGCGGATGATGAGGTCGCTCAGGGTGCGGAAACGCTCTTCCTGAAATTGCTTGAGCGCAGGAAAAAACGGGAGCCGGTTGCGTATATTCTTGGCGAGCAGGAGTTCTGGTCTCTCTCCTTTCATGTTACCAGGGATGTGCTGATACCGCGGCCTGAAACCGAATTTTTGCTGGAAAAGGTCTTGGAATCGGTGCAGTCGTCTCCTCCCCCTTGCGGGCCGATTTTGGATCTCTGCTGCGGAAGCGGTGTTATTGCCATCGTGCTGGCCCTCGAGTTACGCAGGAGGGTGGCGGCTTTGGATCTCTCAATGGCTGCTCTTGGGGTGGCCCGCCTGAATGCAGAGCGGCATGGTGTCGGGGAACAGATCGATTTTGTCCAGGCCGACCTGCTGAACTCCGTCCTGTCGGCAAACGGATTTTCCCTCATAGTTTCCAATCCTCCCTATGTCAGTACAGCTGAGATGCAGGGAGAAATGCAGCCGGAAGTTATAGGATATGAACCGCATCTCGCCTTGGATGGTGGGGTTGACGGCTTGAATATTATTGAGAAAATCAGGAGCAGGCTGCCCTTTGTGCTCTGTCCAGGGGGGTATTTCTTTATGGAGATCGGGGAGGCGCAGGGTCCGGGCGTCCGGGAAATGTTTTCCCTTGGTGATGGTCACGGTGCTTGCTTTGACCTGGTTGAGATTTATGCCGACTATGCAGGAAAGGACCGGGTTTTATTTGCACGATTGAAGAAATAATGAGGAAGCAGATGGAAAAATTGGTCATTCAGGGTGGCAAACCGTTACAGGGTGAAGTTCGTATCAGCGGGGCAAAAAATGCGGCACTTCCTTTGATAGCTGCAACCCTGCTGGCTCCAGGAACTCATATCCTCCATAATGTCCCTGACCTGAGGGATACCAGGACTATTCTCAAGCTGCTGGAAAATCTCGGTGTTACCTGGACCAGGAAGGATACCACCCTGATGATTGACAGCACACATGTCACCTATTCCGAGGCTTCTTATGACCTGGTGAAGACCATGCGCGCCTCTGTGCTGGTCCTGGGGCCACTTCTTGCCCGTCTGGGCCGCGCCAAGGTCTCCCTTCCCGGCGGGTGCGCCATCGGCGCGCGTCCCATCAATTTTCATATCAAGGGGTTTGAGCAGCTTGGGGTGACATGCCGGCTAGAAAACGGGTATGTGGATGCTGAGATAGCGGGGCGGATGCAGGGTAATGTGATCTATTTCGATGTTCCATCCGTGACGGGGACAGAAAATCTGCTCATGGCCGCGGTAATGGCCAAAGGTAAAACGGTTATCAAAAATGCAGCCCGCGAACCGGAGATCGGCAATCTCATTGATATGCTGAAAGACATGGGTGCCGAAATCATGGGCCGCGACACGGACAGGCTGGAGATTTACGGCGTCGACCGTCTCTCTGCCGCCACCTGTTCCATCATCCCGGACCGGATAGAGACCGGAACATATCTGATTGCGGTCGGTGCAACGGGTGGCGAGGCAACCGTTACCGGATGTAATCCGGCCCACTTGCCCTCCCTCCTTGAAAAACTCAGGGCAACGGGCATGGAGATACGGGAGATGGAGGATTCCATTGCTGTTTCTGCCCGCCGGTGTAGCGGTAACAGTATATTGAAAAGCATTGATATCAAAACCATGCCCTATCCCGGTTATCCCACAGACCTGCAGGCCCAGTTTATGGCGCTGATGGCCTTGAGTTCCGGCGTCTGTGTCATTAATGAGACCATCTTTGAAAACCGCTTCATGCATGTGGGCGAACTGCAGCGGATGGGGGCCGATATCCGGACGAATGGCCATACTGCGGTGGTCTACGGAAAGGGGATGAAAGGATTATCCGGTGCTCCTGTGATGGCAACTGACCTGCGGGCCAGTTCCTCCCTGGTGATTGCCGGTCTTGCAGCCTCTGGAAGAACTGAGATATCAAGGATATACCATCTTGAGCGCGGGTATGAGCAGATGGTGGAAAAACTCACGATCCTCGGCGCCGAGGTCTGGAAGGAACAGGAGTAGGCAATTCCTCTCAAGCAGGAGAGAATTCCTTTCGGATAATTTCTCTTCTGCCTTATCGGAGAGTGCTGGCAATACGTTGTGCTTCCTTCTTCGGTATCCCGGTCCAAACCGACAGGCAGGCACCAATACCTGGCATTGCGCCGCAGAGCCGGAAGTCTTTGGCGCAATGACGCAGCTGCTTAATTGACCTTGCGATCCCGTCCCATCCACTCCTTCTCCCGGAGCTTGAACTTGAGGATCTTGCCGGTGGCCGTTTTGGGCAACTGACAGAATTCCACCATCTTCGGAGCCTTGAAACGGGCCATGTTTTCCTTGCAGAAATTGATGATATCCTCGGCTGTCGGATTGCATCCCTCTTTGGCGACCACATAGGCCTTGGGTACCTCGCCCCATTTGGGATCAGGGGTAGAAACCACTGCCACTTCCAGTACTTCCGGATGACGGAAGATCACATTTTCGATTTCGACCGATGAGATATTCTCGCCGCCGCTGATGATGATATCCTTGTCGCGGTCTTTGATTTCCACATATCCGTCGGGATGCATCACAGCCAGATCACCGCTGTGAAACCAGTCGCCCCTGAAGGCCTTTTCCGTTGCTGCAGGGTCTTTGTAATAGCCAAGCATAATATTGTTGCCGCGCATGACGATCTCGCCGATGGTCATGCCGTCCCTGGGAACAGGGGTCATGGTTTCCAGATCCACCACATCCATATACCTGCTGGTGATATAAGGGACGCCCTGCCGGGATTTGATCTTTGCCTGCTGCTCGCCGGGGAGGCTGTTCCACTCCTCCTGCCAGGCGCAGACGCTGTGGGGGCCAT
>Ga0214214_100029_pt1 | contig 38933 bp, 29 predicted proteins | sample TroBogypolimnion_3_FD_153052 | JGI IMG/M metagenome (GOLD analysis project Ga0214214, IMG submission 153052) | Freshwater microbial communities from Trout Bog Lake, WI - 07JUN2007 hypolimnion | ecosystem: Environmental > Aquatic > Freshwater > Lake > Hypolimnion/Profundal zone | place: Trout Bog... | reverse complement strand
GGAAAATGTAAGAAAAATGTTAGACGTCGGCGGTAGGATCAAACAACCTGCAGCGGTTGTTTTTTTGCAGCCAACCGTCAAATCTTGCATATCGGGGATGAAATGGAAAAAAGAAAACATGTACGCATGCCTATTAAAAATCTGTCTGCGGATATTGCAGATGAAAACGGGTTTTTCCAAGGTGAGGTCTCAGATGTTTCCCGGTTTGGATTATGTATGACTGATTTGCCAAAACGGATGAATGTGGAAGCCAAAAGACTGATGGTCGTCGTTTCGGGAAAGGCGGGACATTTTAAAATGAAGGTCAGGCCGCGATGGCATACCTGCGATGGTGCGCGCAGATCCGTTGGTGTGGAGATCATGACCCTTCCGTTGGGTTGGACTGAATTTGTGATGAACTGTGAGCCCGTACCTCCCGAGGTTGGATGGGGCGAAATCCATCTCTAACCCCAGCATAGCTGGATCAGAAAGACCAGCCTGGGCGAAACATGAAAGCTCTCATTTCAGTATGGCCTTGGCCAGCATCAACACGAGACTTTCATATAAAACGGCAGGAATGGACTGGAATAGCCAGTCCCGGAAAACCATGAAAACTCTCATCCAGCGTGACAGGGCCAGTCTCCACAGGGACTTGTAAAGAAAGGAAAATTTTGAAAACCGGGAAATTTCTCTGTATGGAGGCGTAATAGTTACACTCCTGTGCACCTTCTGGTGAGGTTTAAACGCGTGTTCGGTCCTCGGATTGCTTTATCCGCTTTTTAAAAATATGAGCCGGTAAACTGCCATGGGAAAAAAGAAAATTCTGGTTGTTGACAATAACACGGTAATTTTAAAGCTGATGACCACGTTCCTGGCTGATGAGGGGCATGATGTCAAAGGCGTCCAGGATGCGTTTGATGCTCTTGATGTGCTGCGGGAATTCACTCCTGAGATTATTTATCTTGACTTGGTCATGCCTAAAATTGCAGGAGACAGGCTGTGTAAAATTTTCAGGACGCTTCCCCTCCTGGCCAATTGTTACGTGGCCATTATTTCTGCAGCCGCTGTTGAGCAGGACGTGGATTTTCTTGAGATTGGTGCTGATGCCTACATCGCCAAGGGCCCTTTTTCAATGATGCGTCAGCATATTCTTGAGACGATAGCCGAGTCTGAAGCCCCCCGGCATACTCAACCTGGATGCAAAAAAATCCGGGGGATTGAGAACCTCAATTCGAGGCAGATCACGAAAGAACTCCTCACCCAGAACAACCATCTGCAGATTATTCTGGATAGTATGTCCCAAGGAATCCTGGCTCTTGCCGATAATCGGGTTTTTTACGCAAACCCGGCGGCACTTTTTCTTCTCCAGACCACGCAGGAACACCTTCTGGGCGCCTATCTCGATACGATTCTGGACGGTTCGACCTGGGGAAATCTGGCGCCGCTCATCGAAGCCGTTCGAGAAGACCTGCCCCTTAACGCTGATCATGGATGTATAAAAATTCATGATCGGCATATCATTCCGCAATGCCTGTCCATGAAAGGGGACAGCGGAAGCCAGATCATTCTGCTTACGGATATTACTGAATTTAAAAAGACAAAGAATGAACTGCTCCAAGCCGAAAAATTATGGCAGATGACCTTTGACACTATGGTCGACCCGGTAGCGCTGTTACATGCAGACGGATCATTGAAACAATGCAACCAGGCCTTCGCTGATTTGTCCGGCAATGATGCCGTGTCCCTGCAAGGGAGCGCATGCTATCAGTTCGTCCACAGGACAGAAACTTTCTGTAAAGATTGCCCGTTTGTCAGGGCTCGAGAAAGTGGTGCACGCGAAGAACTGGTGCTCCCGCTTGGGGAAAAGACCTATCATGTGATCGTAGACGCCTTGAAACCGGCTCATGGACCAACAAATGGGTATATCCATATCATGCGGGATATCACCGAGTACAAGAAGGCGGAAGAGGCCCTCCGCGAAAGTGAACAGCGGTATCAATCCATCATTAATGCTTCTCCGGATAATATTACAATTACGGACATTGAGGGGAAAATCCTTATGATTTCACCTGCGGGCCTGACAATGTTCGGGTATGGGCGCGATACGGAAGTTTTGGGCGAAAGCGTTGCCGATCATCTCGCTCTTGAGGACCGGGACCGCGCTTTGTCGAATCTGGCCCTCAAGGCTCATGGACTTCTCTCCGGGCAGGACGAATATCGTGGACTGCGAAAGGATGGAAGCACGTTTGATATCGAGGTGAAGAGCGATTTCATCAGAGACGATGAGGGGAAGCCAGTCAGGGTGGTTGTCATTGTCCGCGACATTACCGGGCGAAAAAAAGCCGAAGAAGAACGGAAGAATATGCAGTCTCAGCTCCAGCAAGCCCAAAAGATGGAGGCAATCGGCACCCTGGCTGGAGGAATCGCTCATGACTTCAATAACATCCTCGGGGCAATCCTCGGTTATGCGGAAATTGCGCAGGAAGACTGCCGGTTGGGTTCAGTAAACCCGAGTGACCTTGATCAAGTTATTCAGGCAGGGAACAGGGCAAGAGAACTCGTGAAACAGATTCTCGCCTTCAGCCGGCAAGCGGAATCGCAGAAGATTCCTCTTCAGCCCACTGTGATAGTTAAGGAATCTATTAAGTTGCTCCGCTCTCTCTTGCCGACAACCATCGAAATCCGGCAGGACATCGATCCTGAAGCGGATCTCGTTCTTGCCGATCCGACTCAGATCCATCAGATCATCATGAACCTCTGCACGAATTCTTTCCATGCCATGGAAGATACCGGGGGAACTCTTTCAATTTCGCTAAGAAACAAGGTGCTCACCCCACAGGATCTGTCGAGCGTTCCTCATGTCCAGCCAGGGCAGTTCGTGCAGCTGTCCGTGACAGATTCGGGGCCTGGGATAACGCAGGATATTTTGGAAAAGGTCTTTGATCCCTATTTCACCACTAAAGAAGCCGGGAAAGGAACGGGCATGGGACTTGCGATAGTTCACGGGATTGTGAAGAGTTTCGGAGGATTTGCGGTCTGCCGCAGTGATATCGGAAGAGGAACCGTTTTTGAGATCAGTCTGCCATCCTTACTGAAAAAGATTGAGCCTGAGGCCAAATCGGTCGAGTTGACCCCTGTCGGCACTGAGCGTATTCTTTTTATCGATGATGAGGAAATGCTGGCTAAAATGGGGCGGACTATGCTGGAAAGACTTGGTTATTCTGTCACAGTGCGTATGAGCAGCATCGAAGCGCTTACCACCTTCAAAAACCAGCCAGATGCCTTTGATCTGGTGATTACCGACCAAACCATGCCCGGGATGACCGGCATTGATCTGGCACGGAGTCTGATGCAGATTCGTCCGGGAATTCCGATTATTCTTTGTTCTGGGTACAGTAATCTGATTTCTGAGGAAAAGGCCAGACTCATAGGGATTAGAGGCTTTGCCTTGAAACCCCTGGCAAAGAATCAAATAGCACTGCATATCAGGAGGGTACTCGACGAAGAAGGGGAAACCTGGTAAAGGGCAGGGCTCAGGTCTCAGCTGCAGAACAGTCCCGGTGGGTTTTTATAACTCCACCGTCTCCTGAAAAGTTGTTTTCTGTGTCCGCGCACTCTCATGCCCGTACGATGGTGCAGCCTCTGTCTCATGGATGAGAACAGAAGGAGGGCTAGCCTAGTGATGCCAAAGATGGAGTAGAAATATTCACCGGCAGATAAATGGAAACCGTTGTCCCTGCCCCATGTGTTGACTTGACCAATATTGTCCCGTTATGTTTACGGATAATGGAATAGCTCGTTGAAAGCCCCAGGCCCAGCCCTTTTTGCGTCCCTCTTTGTTTTGTAGAAAAATAAGGATCAAAAATTTTTGGCAGTACTTCTTCTTCAATGCCTGTCCCTTGATCAGTAACGTCAATACAGACATATTCGCCGTGAGAATCGATTGAGGCGCTGAGGACCTGGGCTGAGTTCTCGTTGAAGCAGATATTGTTTACTGAAATGGTGATGATTCCGCCGGATTCCATAGCCTCTTTTGCGTTGGTAATTATGTTGCCCATGGCCATGGATATGAGACCTGAATCAACGTATACAGGGGGAAGGCCTGGGGGAATGTGCAGGTCGAGAGTGTATTTTTTTTCATGGTCGGTTCTCTTCACCAGATTTTCAATCAGGCTTCCAGGGTCATGACGCTCTAATGCAAGGGAATCCCCATGTGTGAATGCAAGTAAACGTTTTGTGAGCCTTGCGGCTTTCTGTGCTGCTGCTTCCGCTTCCAGCAGGAGCGTACGCGATGTCAATGATTCTGGCATTTCCTTTTTCAGCATAAGCAGGTTGCCCAATATCGTTAATAAAAGATTATTATAGTCATGGGCAATACATCCGGCAAATACGCCTGTCGCTTCAATTTTCCTGGCTTTGAGGAGCTCTTCCTCCACCTTCTTTCTATTGGTTTTATCTCTATAAATCGTCATTTTTGAAATCGATCCGTCGTGATGGAAGATCGGCGAATTCGTTATAATATAGGTCTGTCCATCCTTGGGACTGGACACCTCGACCTCCGTTATCTTCCCCTTTCTGACCTGGGAAAAGGTGCACCAGGGGCACTGTGATTCAAGGTTATGCAGAACCTTGTAGCATAACTGTCCTGTTGCATCATACCCTATCTTCTGGATCATTTTCGGGTTCATATAGGAGATGCGATAGTCCGGAGAGCAGATATAGACGGCATCGTTCATCGATTCCATCATTGAACGGTATTTTTCCTCACTTTCTTTGAGGGCGATCTGCATCTTTTTTCTTTCGGTCACGTCAAGCATCAAACCGATTATGCCTGCGACCTCGCCGGAATAATCCATATAGGTGGCTTTATAGAAAATAAAATCCCTGAAGATGCCGTCAGCACAACGCACTTTTGCATCATAGATCTGCTTTCCCGGTTGGCGCATCAACTCCTGGTCCTGTCTGAAGTATATTTCCGCCAGTTCTCTGGGGATATTTTCGGGCAGGTCAAACAGTGTCCGGCCAACAATATCTTCAGGGGAAATGCCTAAAATCTGCATGGAAAAGGATTGATTGCATCCCAGGTAGACACCCTCTTTATTTTTATAAAAGATCGGGTTGGGGACAGTATCGAATAATATCCGAATAAATCGCAGCTGGTCGATGAGTTCTTGTCTCGTTGTAGTCTGGCTCGATATCATGGCTTGGAGGGAAGGAGAGGGGCGCAGAGAGGGGTGCGTATGACGCTCTACCCGCTCACTCTCCAGTTCCGCGATACGAGCCAGCAGGTCCTTGTACGAAGGCCTTTTTGCCATGACGATCCTCAGCGATTTCCCGGGATTTTCCCGATTTTCAAAAGTTTTCTCAGTTGCTGTCCCGGCAAACCCCGGGACGACGCGAAGGCTGAATCTTTTTTCCGTCGGGATTTGCTGGCCGGCTTCGTGAGTCATCGAGCACTTGCCGGTGGCCCTTCTTTTATAATCGCTCTTACAGGATGTAATGTCAATTGGCATTCAGGTGTATCTCTCTGCACAGTCTCCTTCTTCGCCGTGGGAAAAGAAAAACCGGGAGATGGTTGAAAAAAGTGGGTTTTTTGCACAAACTTTTGTAAATATGATCCTTATGAAAAATGCTACAGGGTGTCACTTGCCACCTCCGGGTGACCGGTGCTCCGATGCAAGAGCAATATTTTTTGATTTGTTTCTTTCCGTAATATTTTTACGGCTGCAGGACCGTCACGTAATGCAAAATGCATTGAATGCAACGATGTTTCCCCGGAAAATTCAAACAGGACAACCTATGAACAAAAGCGATCTGGTAAAAAAACTGGCGCAGGATTGTAAAATGACTAAATCAGCAGCTGAGCAAGCACTGAACAGCATGATTGGCACAATCACCAATGCCGTGGCAACAGGGGATAAAGTTGCTTTGGTTGGATTCGGGACATTTTCCGTCACTGAGAGGGCTGCCCGTGAGGGACGCAATCCCCAGACGGGTGCCGTCATCCCGATTGCCGCAGGAAAAGCCGTTAAATTCAAAGCGGGGAAAACTCTTTCTGACGCAGTCAAATAGATCATCATCTGCGTCCTGGGTGTGCTTTGATACGCTGGATTTTCAAAATCATTGCTGCCGTGTCATGCCCTGCGCGGCGCCGGACCGTCTGCGATCGCCCGTACTGCATACTCTTACGAATCAAAGGAGAATTTTCTCAAGGCGTAAATCCCTTTATCTATGAAATTTTTGAACGGTTTGTGCCGAGAATCACACAGGGTCCTGAAGGCAACTGACGAGGGGAGGGGAGATCATGCCCTGTTGGTGGGCGAGTATTGCACGTTGCTTGCCAACCACCTTAAAATTCCAGAAAATAGAACCAAGTTCATCCGGCTTCAGGCCTCGTTGCACGATATCGGAAAAATCAAGGTTTCTCCCTCTATTCTTGAAAAGTCCGGTGCGTTGACCGAGGATGAATGGCGGGAGATGCAGAGGCATACCGTGTACGGCTCAAGAATCATCGGGTCGTACCCCCGGTTGACCATGGCGGCGAAAATTGCCCTGTGCCATCATGAGCGCTATGACGGCACAGGGTATCCGTACGGCCTCTCCGGGGAAAAGATTCCTATCGAGGGGCGTATACTGACCCTGGCGGACCAGTATGATGCCCTGCGTACAGTCCGTTGTTATAAGCCGGCCTTTGACCACGGCACCACGTATAACATCCTTACCGAGGGGGATGGCCGCACCCTCCCGCAACACTTCGATCCTCGGGTTCTGGCTGCCTTTAAGGAAATCCACTCCCGCTTTGCAGATGTGAAGTTCGAGAGCCTTTAGCAATCGCTTTCGGCCCGCTCTCCGTATCTGCACGAGTTGACCTCGTGTCCTGCGTGGTTTTGCAATGTTTTCAGCAGGATGGATCTCTGAAAAAGTCCTTTTTTCAACTCCTTGCAGAAGAGAACACCAATCGTACAAAGAAGAGCGGACATTTTTACTTGACAAAAATGAGCGCTTGATCAATTATATCGAACAAACGTTCATGCGGTATGCGTCACTATGGAACAGAATGATCTGAAGGCAAACGGGGAAGCGAAGTGGCAAAATCAGACCATGACAGAATGATGACTTCAACACGCCAGAAACTCATCCTCGCGACAGAATGTCTTTTGCGCAGAGATGGTTTATCGAAGGTGACTACCCGGAAAATTGCCCGTGAAGCAGGGATTTCCGAAGGAGCGCTGTATCATCATTTCAACGACAAGGCTGAGCTGCTGCATGCAGTTGTTCAACGGAGCATGGGGGATTTTCGTGAGGTTCTGGACACCCTCCCTTTCATGGTAGGGCAGGGGACTGTGGGCGAAAATCTCGAATACATGCTGCAGGCGGCTTTCGATTTTCACTTCAAAATCATGCCCATAGCATGTTCACTCTTTGCCGACAATGCCTTGCTTGCCCGGACACGGGAAATTCTGACCGAACGCGGAATCGGCCCGCAACGTTCCGTCGCAGTGATTGCTGTCTATCTTGAAGCCGAGCAGCGGATAGGCCGGGTGGCATCGGATATTGCGTCTCATGCTGCTGCCGAACTGTTGCTTGCCGGGAGTTTTCATCAAGCGATGCTCGATCATTTTTTTGCCCGAGAGGTATCATCCGATGCGGCTCAGCATCAGCATCTGGAGAGAGTACGCGTGCTTCTGAAAGGACTTGAACCCCGTCCGACAGAAAATAACCTTTCCCCCATGACTGGAATCTAACATGATGAAATGGTCGTCTTTTTTTGCCGCCGCAACAGGAATTACGGCGATTGCCATGGTCGGTTGTGCGGTCGGTCCCGATTTTCATACCCCGGCCCCTCCTGCTGCCGGCAGCTATACAGCTTCCCCGCTGCCGCAAGAGACGGCGGCAGCGCCAACCGATGGAGGCGCCGCCCAGCACCTTGATTTTACCCGGGAGTTGTCAGCCCAATGGTGGAAAATGTTTCGTTCGCCTGCGCTCGACGCCCTGATCGAACATGGTCTGGAGAAAAATCCGTCCCTCTCGGCGGCTGAGGCTGCGGTTAACGAGGCCAGGGAGAATCTCCGTGCCGCCGGCGGGACCCTGCTGTATCCTGCGGTTGACGCCAATCTGTCTGCTGCGCGGGACAAGATTTCAGGCCTTCCCTACAAGACAGGCAGCTCGACATTTAATATGCTGAATCCCTCTGTCAATGTTTCCTATACTCTCGATGCGTTCGGCGCTTCGCGGCGGCAGCTTGAGGCCCTGGGAGCGCAGGTTGATTTCCAGCAATTTCAGTATGAAGGGGCGTATCTGACCTTGACTTCCAATCTGGTGACTACCGCCATTCAGGAGGCTTCGCTCCGTGCCCAGATTGCCGCGACAAACGAAATCCTGGCAGCCGAGCAGAAGGAACTGACGCTGGTGGAGCGGCAATACGAGTTGGGGGCCGTAGCGCAGGCCTCGGTCCTTTCCCAGCAATCGGAACTGGCCCGAACCCGCGCCAGCCTGCCTGTGCTGATGAAACAACTTGCCTTTACCCGCCATGCCCTGACGGCCCTTGCAGGCGATTTGCCGGGGGATGGCGAGCTTCCGACCTTCACGCTGGAGGCCCTGCATCTGCCGGAAACACTCCCGGTCAGTCTTCCTTCGGCGCTTGTCCGGCAACGTCCCGATATACGCGCCAGCGAGGCGTTGTTCCATCAGGCCTCAGCCATGGTGGGAGTCGCTACGGCGAACCTGTATCCCCAGATCACACTGAGCGGCAGCTATGGGTTTGAGTCGTCCTCTCTTGGCGATCTGTTCACGAATCAGAACTCAATCTGGAGTCTTGGCGGCGGGGTCCTGCAGCCGCTGTTCCATGGCGGGGCCTTGGAGGCTAAACGGCGCGGGTCCATTGAGGCCTACAATCAGGCTGCTTCTCAATACCGGCTGACGGTTATTCAGGCATTTCAAAATGTTGCCGATGCCTTGCGTGCTCTTGACAACGATGCCCAAACCCTGCAGGCACAGGCTCAGGCAGAGTCTGCAGCGCAGGCCACTCTCGATCTGACCCAGCGGCAGTTTAAGATCGGCGCAGTGAATTATTTGACGCTGCTTGTGGCGCAGCGGGATTACCAGCAGACACTCATCGGTCTGATTACCGCCAGGGCTCAACGGTTTGCGGATACCGCAACGCTGTTTCAGGCCCTCGGGGGCGGCTGGTGGAACCGTTCCCCGGCAGTGGACGGCAGCGTGACGGAAAAAAATAACAACTGACAAACCGGCAACAGGCCATTTTCTAGAGAAGAGGTTTCGAATGACCAAACGTATGATACTCGTACTGATTTTCCTTGGCGTGCTGTTCGGCGGGATTTTCGGCTTTCAAGCATTCAAGGCAGTCATGACCAAGAAATTCATGGCATCTCAGGGCATTCCGCCGCAAACCGTGTCGACGACCACGGTAAGCACAAGCCCCTGGCAGCGACAGGTGGAAGTTGTCGGGAGCCTTCAGGCCGTGAACGGAGCTGATCTTGCTCCGGAAGTAAGCGGCCTGGTGGCGAAGATCCATTTCTCCTCCGGACAGGAGGTGAAGGCGGGATCCTTGCTTCTCGAACTGGATGCCAGTGAAGATTTGGCCAAACTGGAATCCCTCAAGGCGATTGCGGAACTGGCACGGATTACCTACCAGCGTGACCGGCAGCAATTGAAGGATCATACGATAAGCCAGGCGGCCCTGGATATCGACACAGCCACACTGAAGGGCTCCGAGGCTCAGGTCGCCGAGCAACAGGCGCTGGCCGACAAAAAAATCATCAAGGCGCCTTTTTCAGGCCGTCTCGGTATCCGGGCGGTCGATTTGGGGCAATACCTCAATGCCGGCGCCCCGATTGTCACTCTGCAGGCCCTTGATCCGATTTATGTCGATTTTTTTCTGCCCCAGCGTTCGCTGAACCTGATAGCAACAGGCATGCAGGTTCAGGTGAAAAGCGATGCCTTTACCGGAAAACTCTTCACCGGAGAAATCTCGGCGATCAATTCGAAGGTCGATCAGGACACGCGCAATATCAAGGTCAGGGCCAGCATACATAACCCGGAGCACCTCCTTTTGCCGGGAATGTTTGTGACCGCCGGAATCTCGGTCGGCGAGCAGCAGATGCAGATTACGCTCCCGCAGACGGCGATCTCCTTTAATCCTTATGGCAACATTGTTTATCTGGTCACGGACAAAGGAGCGGATGCCGCAGGTAAGCCGCGCCTTGTGGCTGCCCAGAAATTTGTAACTACAGGCGCCGCCAGAGGAGACCAGATCTCCATTCTCGAGGGTTTGCAGCCGGGAGATATCGTTGTGACCTCAGGCCAGCTGAAGCTGCATAACGGCACCCCGGTGCTGATAAACAACAGTATACAGCCAGCCGATGACCCGGCGCCGCAGCCCAAGGACGAATAACCAGGAGACATTGATGAAGTTTACCGATATTTTCATTCGACGCCCGGTATTGGCGACGGTGCTGAGTCTGTTTATCCTCGTACTCGGGCTGCGATCCATCGGCACACTGCCTGTATTGCAGTTTCCCAGGACGGAAAACGCCGTGGTCACCGTTACCACCGCCTACACCGGCGCCAATGCCGACCTGGTGGCCGGGTTCATTACTACGCCGTTGGAAAATTCCATCGCCCAGGCCAATGGAATCGACTATATGACCTCAACCAGCATCCAGGGGTTGAGCACCATCACCGCCAATCTGCGTCTGAATGCCGACGTCAATCAGTCACTGACCGAGATCAATACCAAGGTCAATGCGGTGCGCAATCAGTTGCCCCCCGATTCGCAGCAGTCGGTATTGAACGTTGCGGTCGGACAGACGATCGACGCCATGTATATAGGCTTCAACAGCAAGGTCCTCAGCTCAAACAAGATCACCGACTATCTGGTCCGGGTGGTTCAGCCGAAATTGCAGGCCATTGACGGCGTGCAGACGGCTGAGATTCTCGGTCAGAAGCTCTTTGCCATGCGGGCCTGGCTCAACCCCGAGAAACTCGGCTCCTATAATCTCACTGCAACCGATGTCTGGAACGCCCTTGCCGCCAACAACTATATCGCCGCTGTCGGAAACACCAAAGGGCAGATGGTGCAGATCAACCTGACCGCCTCAACCAGCCTCCATTCCATCGATGAATTTCGCGATCTCATCATCAAACAGCAGAACGGAGCTGTTGTCCGTCTCAAGGATGTGGCGAATGTAACGCTTGGCTCGGACGACTATGAGTCGCAGGTGGCCTTTGACGGCGAGAGGGCTGTCTATATCGGGATACAGGTGACGCCCAAAGCCAATCTGCTCGACGTCATCAAGCGGGTCCGTGATATTTTCCCCGGAATCCAGAAGCAGTTTCCCGAAGGTATCAACGGCCAGATCGTCTACGATTCGACCAAGTTCGTCGACAGTTCCATTTCCGAGGTCGAGCACTCTCTTCTTGAGGCGCTCGTGATTGTCACCGTGGTGGTCTTCCTCTTCCTGGGTTCTTTCCGCTCTGTACTGATCCCGGTCATTGCCATCCCGCTGTCGCTGATCGGCGCGTTCACCATCATGTTGATGTTTCATTTTTCGATCAACCTGCTGACGCTTCTCGCCCTGGTTCTTGCCATCGGATTGGTGGTTGATGACGCCATTATTATTGTTGAAAACGTCAATCGCCACCTGGAGGAAGGGGCCAGTCCGATGGATGCCTCGCTTATGGCCGCCCGTGAGCTGGCCAACCCGATTATCGTCATGACCGTGGTCCTGATAGCCGTGTATATCCCGATCGGCTTCATGGGTGGACTGACCGGCGCACTCTTTACTGAATTCGCTTTCACGCTGGTCGCCGCGGTCACCATTTCCGGAATCGTGGCCCTTACCCTCTCGCCGATGATGTGTTCACGGCTGCTTCAGCCGCATGATCCCAACAGGAAAGGCCTGCAGGCCAGGTTCGTGATCTTTCTCGATGGCCAGTTCGATGCCCTGCACCGCTGGTATCAAAGACTGCTGCATCAAACGCTGCAGTATGTCCCGGTTACGGTGGTCTTTGCAGTGGTCATCCTTTCCAGCATCTATTTTCTCTATGCCGGGGCAAAATCCGAGCTGGCTCCGCAAGAGGACCAGGGTGTTGTCATTACCGCTTCCTCGGCGGCCCCGGATGCGACCCTGCAGCAACGTGAAGTGTATTCCGGTGCGGTTTTTCAAACCTTTATGCAGCATCCGGAAACAGATCATGTCTTCCAGCTTGACATGCCGGGAACGTCCATTGCCGGCATGGTATTCAAACCATGGGACGAACGCAAAAAGACCACCAACGATCTCCAGCCGGTTCTGCAGCGTGAACTGAGCAATATAGCCGGTGTGCGCGTCGTCGCGTTTCAAAACCCGCCCTTGCCGGGAAGCCGGGGGCTCCCTGTTCAGTTTGTCCTCCAGACCACGGAATCTTTCAGCCAGCTCAACCAGGTAGCCGATAATTTTCTGCAGGAGGCTCAGAAGAGCGGAATGTTCGTCTTCATTGATTGCGACCTCAAATACGATCTGCCGCAGTCCGAGCTGGTCATTGACAGGGACCTCACCTCCCAGCTCGGGCTTTCGATGCGGGATATAGGCGGGGCCCTTTCTGCAATGCTCGGCGGCAACTATGTCAACTATTTCAGCCTTGCAGGCCGGTCTTACAAGGTGATACCCCAGGTCCAGCAACGTCACCGTCTCAATACCCAGCAGCTGGAAAACTACTATATACGGAGCGCCAGCGGCAAGGCCATTCCCCTGGCGACGGTCGCCCATATCGCGACCACCGTGGTGCCCGAATCCTTGAACCATTTCCAGCAGCAGAACGGGGCGACCATCTCCGGGGTTGCCTTCCCCGGTGTTACCCAGGGCGAGGCCTTGAATTATCTCCGGCAACTGGCAGTGAGGACCTTGCCTCAGGGATACTCGATCGATTATGCCGGGCAGTCCCGGCAGTTTACCCAGGAATCGAGTGCTTTGGTCGTGACATTCTTCTTTGCGCTCATTATCATCTTTCTTGCCCTGGCAGCCCAGTTTGAAAGTTTCCGAGATCCGATTATCATTTTGGTTACCGTGCCGATGTCGATATGCGGAGCCTTGATCTTTATCAGTCTCGGCATCGGCGGCGCCAGTCTTAATATCTATACGGAGGTCGGTCTGGTCACCCTGATCGGACTGATCAGCAAGCACGGTATCTTGATTGTCGAATTTGCGAACAATCTGCAAAAGCAGGGGCACAGCAAGCGCGAGGCGATTGAGATGGCGGCGGCCATCCGGCTGCGGCCTATCCTGATGACCACCGCGGCAATGGTTCTGGGCGTTGTCCCCTTGATCGTGGCAACCGGCGCCGGCGCCATCAGCCGTTACAACATGGGCCTGGTCATTGCCTCGGGTCTCTCCATCGGCACCTTGTTTACCCTCTTTGTGGTGCCGGCCATGTATATGCTGATGGCGGCCGGGCATGCGGGTGGTTCAAAAACCCGGACACTCTTGCCGGAAAACAGCTGAGACCAGGCAGGGTCAATGGAGGCCCGTTTCCGTTGACCCTGCATACTATCACGATAAATTCTTATCCCTACAGAACAGTATGAAACGCCGGATCGCCGTCATTGTCGCCATTCTTGCCGTTGTTGCCGCGGGCATCTCGTACACGTTCACCCGCAGGCCGCCTTCGCTTGCGCTTACAGGGATCGTGACCACCGATGATGTGCAGGTGGGGTCCCAGATCCAGGGACGTCTTCAGGAACTCCTGGTACGCCAGGGTGATACGGTGAAAAAGGGCCAGTTGCTGGCCGTCATTCAACCGCAGGAATGGCAGGCCGACAAAGATTACTACGAGAATTCCGAGAGGGAATCGTCCGAGCAGGTTGAGACGGCAAAAGCGAACCTGGAGCTTCAAGAGGTCCAGACGAAAGAACAGATTCGTCAGAGCCAGGCCGCTTTAGCGGTGGATCAGGCTCAGTTGAGCCAGGCCCGGGCCGATCTGGAATACAGTGAGATCACCTTAAAGCGGGCTCACGCCCTGCGGAGCGGCAATATCAACTCCGAGCAGGATTACGATCAGGCGCGCACCGGCTGCGCTGCCGCCCGGGCGCACGTCGAGGCCCTTGCCAGACAGGTGCAGGTGTCAGAGGCGGCCCTGGCGCTGTCGCAGGCCAATGCCATACAGGTAACCGCCCGCAAGGCCACGCTTGCTGCCAGCAGCAAGCACTTTGCCGCTGCCCGCTTTCAGACCGAAAAGGCTGAAGTCGTCCTTGGCTATACGAAAATTTACGCTCCTATCGACGGTATAGTTGACGTGAGGGCAGTGCTTGAAGGGGAGGTGGTGACCCCTGGCGAAACCATCGTGACGCTGGTCAATCCCGATGACCTCTGGGTTCGAGCCGACATTGAGGAAAGTTATATCGACGGTATTCACCTCGGACAGGAATTGACGGTACGGCTTCCTTCCGGCGCCACCCGGATGGGGACGGTCTTTTTTCGCGGCGTGGACGCGGATTATGCGACCCAACGTGATGTCAGCCGCACAAAACGCGACATCAAGACCTTTGAAATACGGCTGCGCTGCGATAATCGTGACCGCAGCCTGGCTCTGGGGACGACGGCTTACGTCACCCTGCCTCTGCGGTGATGACGATGACGTCTCCCGGAGCTTCCGTCCCCCATCGTCCGGTTTGCGACGTTGAGGTCGATTGCCTCACGAAAAATTTCGGCGATTTCTGTGCCGTCGACAACCTCAGTTTCACAGTCAATCACGGCGAGGTTTTTGGCCTGCTCGGCCCCAACGGGGCGGGGAAGTCTACGCTTATCCGCATGCTCACGACGCTTGTTCAGCCGACCTCCGGCCATACCCGCATCATCGGCTATGATGTGGTCCGCTCGGCCAACGAGGTCCGTCACGCCATCGGCGTCATCCCCCAGGCCATGACCTCCGACCTCGACCTCAGCGCTACGGAGAATATGAGCATTTTCGCCAAGCTCTACGGCATTCCGCGCAATAAGCGCCGCAGGCTCATCCTGGAGCTGCTGGAGGCGGTGGACCTCGCGCAGTGGGCGGACAAGCCGGTCAAGATGCTTTCAGGCGGCATGAGGCGCCGCCTGGAAATTGCGCGGGGCCTGGTGCATGAGCCGAAGATTTTTTTTCTGGATGAGCCCACCACCGGACTGGATCCGGTCTCCAGGGTCTCCGTCTGGGAGATGCTTTCCCGCTTAAAAGAGCAGCGCGACCTCACCATTCTCCTTACGACCCATTACATGGACGAGGCGGACAGGCTCTGCGACCGGATTGCGATCGTTGACCACGGGAAACTGGTGGCCCTCGATTCGCCGTTAAAGCTCAAGGCCTCGATTCCCGGCAAGAACGTGATCGAGGTCAGCTTCCTGACGATGCCGGACGGATGGCCGCAGGTCCTCGAAAACCTGCCTGAGGTCGTCGGTATCAAGGCGGAAGATCGCGTCTTTCGCATTGCCTCCCAGAATGGGCCGCGCACAACGGTGGCCCTTATAGATGCCGCCCGGCAGTACAATACCGCGATCGCATCTCTATCCGTGCAGAGCACGACGCTTGATGATGTCTTCGTCCATTACACCGGGCGGCAGATGCGTGACGCCCTGCAGGCCCCTTCCGCCAAGGACAGTCCTTTCATGTTTAAGCGAGGCTGAAAACAATGGGATTTTCATTTTTTAGAGTCCTGGCGCTTATCGAGCGCGACCTGCGCCGCTTCCGGCGCAGCCCAACCTTGATTATCGTCTCCATGGTGCTGCCGCTGGTTCAGCTCGTGGTTCTCGGGTATGCCTTCGAGGGAAAGATCAAAAACCTGCAGGTGGGCGTGGTCAACCAGGATCACAGTGCGCCTACCGTACAGCTGCTCGGAATGTTCAAGGCTGTGGCGGCCAATGCGCAGACCTTTGAAACCATCTCGTACAGCGACCAGGGACAGGCCATGCGCGATCTGCGTGATGGCCGCATCAACGGGGTATTGAACATTCCTCCCGAATTTTCCCGGAAAATGCTGACCGGCGCCAGCCCCCAGATCGCCTTGATCGAAGACAATACGGATCAGATCAGCGCTTCAGCCCTTGCTGAAAGCCTCACCGAGATCCTGAGCGCCTATAATATGAAGCCGGCAGGCCCGAGACTGACCAATGCCGTCACGCTGGCAGTGGTCGAAGTCTACCCGTATGTCCCCTATATCCAGTATCTTCTGCCGGGAACCATTGTCTTGGCCATCTTTGTGTCCGCCATGATCGGCGGGGGCATAATCTATATAGACGATAAGGCTCGCGGTCTGCATGAAGGGTATCTTGTGACGCCGATCACCAAGCTGGATTTGATCCTGGGCTTCAATCTTTCCGGAGCCCTCAAGGCTGTCCTGGCCGGGCTGGTCCTGATCACGGTCGGCTCGCTCATAGCCGGTATTCCGGATCCGTTCAATCTCCTGCGCTTCGCACGCATGCTGGTCCTGGTGGCGCTGACTGCGCTGGCGCTCATCAGCATGATGTTTCTGATCATGGTCAGAGTGAGTGATCCCCTTGTGCCCCGCGCGATCTTCGGCATGCTCAACACCGTCCTGTTTTTCCCCAGCGGCGCGGTCTATCCGACCAATGCCTTTCCTCCCTGGATGAAAGTAATCACCGTGCTGGATCCCTTCACCTATGCGGTTCACGGGTTTAAATCGCTCATCCTGAAAAATACCGGTCTTATGGCCATCAGTGGCGATCTCCTGTTTCTGAGCATCTTTACCGTGCTTGCCATGACAGCCGCCACGCTGCTTTTCCGCCGCACGCTTTAGACCTGTGAGGCCGGAAGCCGGTTTTAGAGACAGTTCTGTCTGGTCTCCAAATTATTGATCAAGCTATTGATCAAGCGTATCAACCTGGGCAAGCTGAGGAAACAGGCGCATCCAGAGCACAACCACGGCTATGGTCCCGACGCCCCCGATCATGACGGCGGGCACTGTGCCGAAGAGGGCTGCGGTCAACCCCGATTCGAACTCTCCCAGCTGATTGGAGGTGCCGATGAACATGGCGTTCACGGCGCTGACCCTGCCCCGCATCGCATCGGGGGTCCTGATCTGGACCAGGGAATGCCTGATCACGACGCTGATCACATCGGAGGCCCCGAGAACGGCCAGCGCCGCAAAGGAAAGCGGAAAGGATGTGGAGACGGCGAACACCAGGGTGGCGGTGCCGAAGACCGCCACCGCCCGGAACATGGTCCTGCCGACCCGGTGGCGAAGGGGCCACCGTGCCAGGAAGACCGACATTGTCAGCGCGCCCGCGGCCGGTGCCGAACGCAACAGGCCGAGCCCCCAGGGACCTGTTTTCAGGATGTCGCGGGCATAGACCGGCAGCAGGGCCGTCGCCCCTCCGAGCAGCACCGCGAAGAGATCAAGAGAGATGGCGCCCAGGATCTCTTTTCTGCTTCGAATAAAGGAAATCCCGGCAAAGACCGAGCGGAAACTGACCGGCTCGTGCTTCGTGGCAAGCCGTTGCACCGTAACCAGGCCGATGCAGACCGAGGCTGCCAGGAAGAGTACCCCGGAGGCGGAATAGACGGCGGTCGCCCCCGCCTCGTAGAGAAATCCACCCACGGCGGGGCCGATGATGGTTGCGGTCTGCAGTGCCGAGGTGGACCAGGCCGCGGCGCGGGGAAAGATTTCGACCGGAACCAGACCCGGCAGCAGGGCCTGCAAGGCAGGTCCTTCAAAGGCGCGGGCGGCCCCGACGATGAAGATGATCACCAGGATGCTCTCCTTGGTCTGCCAGCCGCTGAAACTGGCCCAGGCAAGCCCGCAGGCCGAAAGTCCCTGGATGATCTGGCAGATCCGGGCAATGGCCCGCCGGTCATACCGATCGGCGACATGGCCGACGACCAGGGTCAGCAGGAACATGGGCAAAAACTGCGCCAGACCCACGAAACCGAGGTACATCGGACTTGCTGTGAGGGCGTAGATCTGCCAGCCGACAGCGACTCCCAGCATCTGAAAGGCCATGGAGGTGGCCATGCGGGCAACGAGAAAGAGCAAAAAAGGCCTGTGCCGTAAAACCGGGGTGGAGGAAAGAGATTGCATATGTACCTGTTTCTATGAGTTGCTGTTCCGCCCCGTCCCTCTCTTAAACGACAGGAGAACACCGAGGCATGAAAAAACCGCAAAGGCTGCAAGCCCCGTTCTCATGCTCAGAATGAAGCGGGGCAGGGTGGCGTCAGTGATGGCCTGTTTCCCCATGAACAGGGAAAAAATCAGGGCAATGGTGGTCAGGCTCGAGGCCATGCCCAGGGTCCGCATGGCGCCTATCATGCCCGAGGCGACTCCGAACTGCCTTTTCTCGACGCTTCCCATTATGGCCGTTGAATTGGGCGTGATAAAGATGCCGAATCCCGTCCCTATCAGCATAAGCTCAAGGACAACCAGCCAGAGCGGAATGCCGGGGCCTGCGGTCAGCGCGGCGAGCAACAGTCCGGCGGAGCTTGCGAGCATCCCCCAGGTGGCCAGCTTTGCGACCTCGAACCGCTCGGCAAGCCTGCCGGCAATGGGCGAGGCGACAACCTGCATCAGGGGCTGCATCAAGAGGACATAACCGGCCTGGCGCGGCGACAGGCCCTTTGCATACTGGAGAAACAGGCTCATCAAAAAGATGATGCCGAAGGTCGCCGCATAGTTGCCGAGGGCGGCAAGGCAGCTCAAGGTGAAGAACCGGTTTCCGGTAAGGAGAGAAATATCGAGAAGGGGGCTCTTCGACTGCATCTCCATGCGGACAAAGACGATGAGGCCGATGAGGCCCAGCACGATCAGGGGCAGGCCCAGCGCAAGGTCGCGGGCATGGGCAGCTCCGGTCATGATGAAGCCGATGCTGACGGCGTAGGCAAGGCTTCCCCGCCAGTCCATCCGTTCCCCCGAGGCGTTTTTTTCCATCTCCGTCATGCCGAACAGACCCGTGACCAAGGCCGCCATCCCGAGAGGAACGGCCATCAGAAAGACGTGGGCCCATCCGAAGTGGAGGGTCACATAACCGCCGATCACCGGCCCTGTTGACAGTCCTGCATAGGTGCAGGTGGACACCAGGCCAATTTTCCGCGCCCGCTGTTCCGGAGGATAGGCGGCGGCCACGAGGGCCATGCTTCCCGCAAGGAGCATAGCCGCCCCGATCCCCTGAAAGAAGCGGCAGATCATCACAAACCTGATCGTTCCGGCAAAACCAAGCAGGAAGGTGAGAAAGGTGAAAAAGAAAAGCCCGGCGAGAAAGACCCTGCGCTGGCCCACGATATCGCCGAGACGGCCAAAGGTGAGCATGGAGATGGCAAGCGACAGGACATAGAGCTGCTCGACGAGGCCGAGCTGCACGGCCGAGGCGCCCAGGTCGCGCCCCATGGACGGCAGGGCGACGCCGACCGATGTCAACATCAAGGGGACCATGAACTGGGCGATACAGACCGTCAGCAGTATCATTCCCGGCGATCCCGGTGTGGTTCTTCGCATGCTCCGATCCTCAGGAGGATAAACCGTCAGAAGGCAGTTTCCGTCTCCGTATCAAAATTCTTCCGGAAAACCGGAACTTCTGTCAGTAGCCGTCCTGAGACAGCGCCTGTCCGCCGCTCCGGGTTTCGCCCTCGGAGGTGACCATCACTGCCGCGCCGCCGCTCAACGGACATTTGTTTTCACAGATGCCGCAGCCGATGCACAGCTCGCCTGCAATATACGGCTGCCGGACGGCAACCTGCTCGCCCTTGCCGTTAACAACCGTGACCTCGCGGAATTGTATTGCCTTTTCAGGCGTCGGACAGTGTTCCTCGCAGACAATGCAGGGCACGCCTACGGCGTAAGGAAGGCAGCGGTTTTTGTTGAAAAAGGCCCGGCCGATTATGGTACTCTGTTTTTCGACTTTGGTCAATTTCCTAATGGCCCCGGTGGGACAGACCTGGCCGCAGAGGGTGCAGTTGTACTCACAGTAGCCGATGCGGCCGACAAGATGCGGGGTGAAGATGCCCTCCAGTCCGGCCTCAAGCCAGACGGGTTGCAGGGCGTTGCCGATACAGACCTTCATGCACTCGCCGCAGCGCACGCAGCGGCCAAGGAAATCGGCCTCCGCCAGGGCGCCGGGAGGCCTGATCAGCCGGGGATCGGCATTTTTCGCCAGCGGACGGACGGGCAGAAAAAGGGGCAGAAGCACGCCTGCGGTCAGGCTGCCGATCAGAGCCCTTCTCGACAGGCCCGTAGCCTGCACTGCCGCAGCCGGTTTTCTCCCGGCGCTCCATCCGTAGTGGATGCGCGACCGGGGGCAGGCCTGCAGGCAATCGAGGCAGAGGGTGCACTCCGCCCTGTCGATCCGCCTCTCCTCGTCGATGGCCCCCATGCGGCAGATGCTGCGGCATTGCCGGCATTTGCCGCAGTCCTCTCCGCCTCCGGCAAGGGAGAACAGGGAAAAACGGGAGATGAGGGCCAGCAACGCCCCCAGAGGACAGATCTTTCGGCAGAAGAACCTGCTCTCCAGGGCGCCAAGCCCCAGAACCGTCAGCAGCAGAAACAACGACAAGAGACAAAGCCCGTAGACCTTGTCGGTGAAGGGCAGGAGGTGGGCTTTCAGAAGGGCGTATACCGGCTCGGTCAGCGCATTCATCCAGGCTGGAAGGTGCTGATAGGTCCAGGTGAAAAAGGATGTGACCCCGTATCCTGCGGCCGGGTGCAGGGCGAAGGCCAGGCCTCGGACCAGCAGGGAAAAGGGATCGGCGTAGCCTGAGGCCGGCAGACCGCAGAGCGAGGAGGCGAGCAGAAAAAAGAGCAGATAATACTTCCACCGACGCTGCCCTGCTCCCTTTTGCCGCGTGCCCAGAAGGCGGCGGCTGCCGTCGATCAGGCTCCCCATGGGGCACATCCAGCCGCAGAAGAAGCGCCCGAAGACCACGCTCAGCGCCACGGTGACGGCGGACGGCAGCATCAGGGCAATCACCATGCGCGCCGCCAGCATCGTCGAGAGCGCAAGGAAGGGATCGATGCGGAAGAGCAGATTGACCGAGGAGTTCAGCTCATCGTGCCCGGCATAGTCGGTCTTGATGAACAGGTACAGGAACAGGGCCAGGAACAGGCACTGCCCCGCCCGGCGCCAGAAGGTCGGCGCGACTGCCAAGGGATGCATCAGCCCGTCACCACCTGAATCCGGGCCAGATCAATTTCCCCCAGGCCCATCCTGCCAGCTGCCACGGTGGCCTCGATGGCATCGGGCTGCAGGTCGAACAGGGTTGTGGCATAGGCGTCGGCCGCAACCGGATCGGCTGAGGCGATCAGGGCGTCGGTCTTCTTCACATCCCCGAGGCTGCCGCCCTGGGGACCGTTGCGCAACAGGATCCTGGTGGCGTCAATGACGGTCAGCCTGGGCCTGATGACCGTTGCCAGATCGGCCAGATTCTGCCCGATATTCTGATGCAGGGCGCCGCGGTTGCCGCCCAGCACCCCCATGCTGTTCTTCAGTCCCAGGGTCAGGCGGGCAAGCCCGTGATGCTTGGCTACCGGCACGTTGATGTAGCAGTCGCAATCAAGGGCGTCCTTGTAGATTTCCCACTTGGTGATGGATTTGCCCCTGGCGATGTCCACGGGGACGAATTTCCGGGGATCGACATGCTCGATGGCGGCGCGGCTGTCGGTAATTTCGGTCAGAGCGGCCTCTATGCCGCTGTTGGCATAGCAGCGTCTCTGCTCATTACAGGTCCTATCGAAGACCAGCACCCTGGCAGCACCTGAGGCCAGGGCCTGGAGGACCAGGGCCTTTACCACCAGAGGATGGGTGGTGGCGCCCTGCTCAGGGCTGCGGTCCCATCCGATATTGGGTTTGATGACCACCCTGTCTCCAGGTTTGACAAAGCGTCCCATACCGCCCAGAGGGGCCAGCACCTTCGCGACGAGGGCGGCATAATCCTCTCCCCGCGCCACGCTGAGCAGGGGCTGCGGTTTTTCCGCGGCCAGGACCTCCTCGACGATGGTAAACCGGGGGATACTCAGACTCATCCCCACCGACCAGAGAAATACGTCCCGCATGAATTGGCGTCTGTCCATAGCTTGAGTCTCCTGTACACATGAGAATAAAGGCGTTTCGCCCTCGGGCTGGAGCGGATTCCGGCACAACGGTACGACGTAGTGTGATTATACCGTACTCTTCAAGGCAAGACAATGAGGAGTAAGACTTGGCCCAGGCGCATCCCAAAACGTCAGGGCAACGATGACTGCCGCCTCGGCCTCCGCAGGCCGGATCCGCCCGAGACCCTAGCGGGCGCGCAGATACTGGTTCGGCCATGCAGCCTCTTCACGCAGCGCCTTGGCTGCATGAAGAGGCCAGTAGGGATCGCGGAGCATCTGCCGGGCCAGAAGCACGGCATCGGCCTGGCCTGTAGCCACGATCTGCTCGGCCTGGGCCGGATCGGTGATGAAGCCTACCGCACCGCTGGCGATTCCCGCCTCGGCACGAATCCTGGCGGCAAAGGGGACCTGAAAGCCAGGCCCGAACGGGATCGGCTCACGCGGGACAACAAAGCCTGAGGAGCAGTCGATGAGGTCCGCGCCGATATCCTTCAACTGCCGGGCCAGAAGCACGGACTGCTCGATGTCCCATCCTCCGTCAATCCAGTCGGCAGCTGAAATCCGCACCAGCATCGGCAACGCATCCGGCCATTGCTCACGCACAGCCCTGGCCACCCGCAGAGGAAAACGAAGCCGGTTTTCGAGACTTCCTCCGTACTCGTCCTCCCGCCGGTTGGCCAGCGGAGAAAGGAATTCATGGAGGAGATATCCGTGCGCCATATGCACTTCAATCGCCTGGAATCCGGCGGCATGGGCCCGGCGGGCGGCGGCGCGGAACTGCTCTTCAACCTGGTCCATCACCTCCAGGCTCATGGCCTCAGGGACAGGGTGCCCCTCGTCGAAGGGGACGGCGCTTGGCGCAAGCGTCCGCCATCCGTGAGCTGTAAGCGGTTCGCCGCCGAGCCAGGGAAGCGTGCAGGAGCCCTTGCGCCCTGCATGGGCAAGCTGAATCCCCGGCACCGCGCCCTGCTCCCTGATAAAACGGGTGATCGGCATGAAGGCCTCTGCGTGGGCGTCGCTCCAGATGCCGCTGTCTCCGGGGCTGATCCGTCCTTGCTGGCTCACGGAGGTGGCCTCGGCTATGACCATCCCCGCGCCGCCCACAGCGCGGCTGCCGAGATGGACGAGATGCCAGTCGGTCGGCAATCCGTCCCGGCTTGAATACTGGCACATGGGGGAAACGAAGATCCGGTTGCGAAACGTCACAGATCTCAGGCTAAGAGGGGAAAAGAGAATGCTCATGGGGTGCCTCAACGGAATAGGTTCATGGAAGGACTGACGGTGTACCTTTTAAGGTACCTTAATAATACAATCTTTTATCCGGGAAGGAAGTTGTTAACCTCAGGCCGGTTCCTGAAGGGGCAGACGGATAATAAAAGTGGTGCCATGACCGGCCTCGCTCTCGAAATCGATACTGCCATGGTGGGTTTCGGTGATGATAGTCCGGGCTATGGCCAAGCCCTGGCCCGTTCCTTTGCCGATCTCCTTGGTGGTGAAAAAAGGATCGAAGATGCGGGAGCGAATGTTTTCCGGTATGCCGATCCCGGTATCTGAAACGCGTATTTCTGCGTAGTTGTTACAGTTTCTTGTTTGAAGGGTGATAGTCCCTTTGCCGCTTGTCCCGCTGCCGATTTTGTCGGCTATGGCCTGTGCAGCATTGACGATCAGGTTGAGAACAACCTGATTGATGGCAGAAACGTCACAAGGCACTTGCGGGAGGGAAGGGTCGAGATCAGTATCAACCTCAGCCACATATTTCCATTCGTTGGTGGAGATGGTTATGGTCGTCCGGATGGCATCATTGAGGTCTGCCAGAGTCGCGACATCCTGGCAAGGATGGGAAAAGCGCTTGATGGAACTGACAATACTGGAGATTCGTGCCAGTCCCTCAAAGGTGTCATGAAATGCTTCGGGGATTTCCTCGAAAAGGGATTCGATTTGGTGATTTTCCCTGCTTGTGTCGATTGCTTCCAGGGCTGCAAAGGCCGGAATCCCTGTTTTGTTTGCAGTATAGAGGGATTCATAGTGTGCGAGAATTTCAAGAAATTCCTTAAAGGCATCTTCAAGGAACCGGGCATTGTTTGTGATGTATTGGGTTGGAGTGTTGATCTCGTGGGCAATGCCGGCTGCAAGCTGGCCTACGGCTTCCAGCTTCTGGGCGTTCAGGAGCTGAGCCTGAAGGTGTTTGAGGCTGGTGATATCGGTGACCACCGCGAAGGCCCCGCTGTACCGGCCATTCTCATTGAAGAGGGGAGTCGGGGTCACTATAGTCGAGACGACATGACCGTCCGAACGGGTGAAGTTCATCTCAAGCTTTGCCGCAAACCGGCTGTTGGCTTCCTTGATTTTTGTCGCGAAGATCTCCTGATATCGTGTTTCGATCAAATCGGTGCAGGCTCTGCCGACCAGTTCGTCCGGGGGGCTGCCGAGCATGCTTTCCATCTGCTGGTTGACATAGGTCACTCTTCCGGTCTCATCGATGACCAGAATTCCTTCCTGCATCGTCTCGACAAGCTTGCGGTATCGCCCTTCGCTGGCAACCAGTTCCTCGTTTCTCCGGTTGAGTTGCTCCGTGCGTTGTTCAACAAGGATTTCCAGGTGCTGATTCAAATTTGCCAGCTGTTCCTCAGCATGTTTTCTCTTGGAAATATTAATGAGAGAACCTTCTAATAGAATGATTTCACCAGCATTATTCCGTATGGCGTGCATGGAGATAAGGCAGTGAAGCGTGTGTCCGTCTTTATGCCGCAGCGCAACTTCCTGTCCCCTCACGAAACCCTTGATTTTGACAGTATCAAGCAGTTCTTTCCTGCGGTTATTATCAATATGAAGCTCTCGGGCGATGTCGATCCTGGTCGCATTCAACTCCTCCGGCGAGTCATAGCCAAGGATATCCGCCAGGGCCGAATTGACCTTGATGAACTGTCCATCCGGACTTGTCTGGAAGATGCCTTCCAGGGAATTTTCAAAGATTGAACGGTAGCTTTTTTCTGAATTGTGCATGGCCGTAACCATTGCGATTATGGAGTTTCGCAGATTCCTGAGCTCGCCGGTGAAGCGTCCCTTCGGGAAATCGGGAAGAGTGGCAGTGTGCGATGTAACGCGGCCGGCATAACTTTCGATGGTCTTTAAGGGATTGATGATTGTCTTGCGGAAGAGCAGATAGAGCGTTGCTATCTGGACGAGTGTCAGGATCAGAATACTGAAAAAGATGCTGATCAGATAATGGCGCAATCCCTGATTTGTCTGATCCGTGGACAGCGACACCTCAACCGAACCCAGCTGCTCGCTTCCCTTGAAGATTTTCCGATTCTCGCTGAGAAGCCGGAACTTTCCGGTATTGCCGCTTTTTTCTTGGATCTGGTCAAAGAGGGTCGTCCCGGAAGAATTTTTTACCGTTACCCTCTCGACTGTCGGTATCAGCATGAAATTATGCAGTATCTGCCCGATCTGTTCGTTGTCGAAATTCCACAGGGGGTTTTCCAGGTTGTTTTTTGCCTGATCAACCACTTGCTGCAGCTGAATCTGCAAATCCCGGTATTGGCCTGACCGCTCCCGGAAGTAAAAAATACCACCCATGGCGGCCTGGATCAGAATTGTCGTGACAAGGAGAATAGAAACAACCGTGCCGGTGAGAGAGATGGTTTTTGAGGGGGTGTTCTTCATGGGAATAAAACCAATAGTTATTTCCTGTATGTCTTGGTGTATTCCAGTATTGCAGCATTGAGCGTATCGATAAGCGTGTCATCGACCCGTTTACTGCACATGAGGAACCGTTTTTCTCCTTCAGGCATATTCGAAAAGGTGACATATTTGAAGCTTTTCTGCGGGAGGCCGGATGACCGGATCAACTCATCCGCCTCTTCCGGCGCGATGAAAAAATAATCAGCATATTTTGCATATATTTTTTTTAACATGTTTAAATTTTCAGTTGTTGTTGTATCCGTCTTTGGCTGATGCAGGGTGATTTGGGAATCCAGGTACGGGCCATACGAATATCCGTCTTTGACCTCCAGCGTCAGATCAGGGTTGGAGAGGAGTGTCTCAACATCCATTCCGGTGTGTAATTTGTCATTGTCCACCCTTGCCAAGGCAATATACGGTTTATCCTGATAAATAGGCTGGGTGAATTTGGCTATTTTTTCCCGATCGGGATTTTTAAACCACCCGATAGCACAATCGCATCCCGTATTCTCTTCAATCATTTTCATTTGTCTTTTTGAGGGGGTGTTTTCCCATTTGAAAGGGATTCCAGCCTTCGAGAAAGCGAAGGAAGCCGGAGTCGCGGTAAGACCTTCAACTCCTTTTTCGGTTTGCCGGGCGTAGGGAATCCTTTCGTTATACTGCACTGTGAGCGCCGTGCAGTCTGCCGAAAAAGCACGGATAGAGACAAGTGAGCATAAAAAACATACAGCAAAACAAAGAGGTATCATCTTCATCAGTCTTCTTGTCCTCGTTTTGGTTTTTTCCGCCGCTCTTGAAAACTTTCAGATGGCCAACGGCAAGCACAGGTGCGGACCCTCATGCCGTTATACCGGGTGAGCGGGTGAGAGTTCCCGCCTCCTTCTGACCGTATTATAACGGCAGGCCAGGGAAGAGGGAAATCCAAAATTGTTTGCTGTCTCTCTTCTGACAGCGTCAGAATAAATAAAAATTATACTGTTTTTCACTGCAGGAGCATGGAACGTTTATTTATTATATACCATTGCAGGGAGGAAGAGAAATTTCATACTGGCAGTGGTCAGTTTGCTCAGCTACAATAGAGGAAAAGCCCCAATCCATCATGCCTCGATGCAGGGGCCCGCAACAGGAGAGATACCTGTTCGGAACGGACATACAACCTTGCAAAGACGGAAGAATGAATACGAAAAATACAGCCTCATCCTTGGGGAAGACGCGAACCGCTCCCGAGATAATCGATCTCCTCGCTTCCTCTCCTTCAACTGCATCGTTCTCCGAACGTGTTTGCGGTTTGGGCCTGAGCCGCCGGCTTGAAAAGAAAATAGTGCGTCAGGGCAGCGCTCTCGCCTGCCGTCCATCCTCAGCCCGATCAGAACAATTGACGCTCAGTGATGAAAAGGAACTGGCGACGGAGGTCCTGCGGTATCGGCATCTTTTTACCGAACTGCTGCTTGGTTCACCGAAATTCAGACAGGCCACCCTCTCTGTAATTCAGAATATCTACCTGTTTAATAACAGAAAAATATTTTTTGGCACCACAGATGCATCAACGGAGAGCGAACGTCAGGAAGCGCTGCTGCTCTTCAGCGCCACCCCCTGCAGGACCTCTCTGCCCTTGGAAAAAACCTTCCAGCACTTGATAATCGCCAGGGTGTGGAACAGAATTATAAGCCAGCCGTCAACAGAAACAGAGCCTGATGACCTGCTCTTTCCGGGGTTGCAGGCTGTTGTCGAAAAACTCAACACCCTGCGCAATATTTATATGCTGCTTACGACCGGGCTGGTGAGGAAACTGGCCGCGAAAACCAACGCCATTTACAAGGAATCGATAACCTATCATGATGCCGCGCAGATCGGCGGGATCGGTATAGCCCGGGCCTCCTATCGCTATCACCAGTCGTCCGGCGTCCGTTTTTCGACCTTTGCCGCCAACTGGGTCTTCAGGGAAATCCAGCGTCAGGCGCTGGATGGCCGGCTCATACGTATCTCGACCGGTACGGTGGAGAAGTACAGCAAGGCTGCAAAGGCTGAAGATCCAGAGAATCTCAGCAAGTATTCGTCCATCATTGAAAACTCGACCACCTTGGGGTGGAATGCGTATGAGGACTGCGCGTCAGGGGCATCATCTGAGCCTGTGTCATCGGACGCATCGCCCGGCAGAGTCTTGGAAGCCCGTCAAATGCGGGAGATCCTGCTCCAGACCATCGACCGGATTCTTTCCGGAAAAAGCGGCGATATCATCAAGCGGCGTTTTGGACTCCCTCCCTACCAGGGAACGGAACAGTCGGTAATTTCCATCAGCAAGATCTATCGAGTCACCAGGGGAAGCATTTATCAGCTTGAGCAGGCCGCCTTGAAAAAGCTGTATGGACATCTCCGCCGCTTCTCCTCTCTGCCTCCTGCCAATATTTCCAACCGGAACTCCTTGCAAAGTGCGAAGAGTTCCGGAAAGACGAAGCCGCCCTCTGCTGCCAGTGGGCAATCACATACCATAGCGTGCTGACACGCTTCGAATGCGGATGCTGCATCAGGCAGGCATAACCTGATGCGTTGGTTCATCGAAGTTTTGGCGGTCTGGGCTTGCTTCCTCCCCATTGAGCATTTTTCGGATCAAAACCGCAATATTCTTCATAGCCAGGGGTTTCAGAGAAAAGCCTCTGATGCCATGTGCCGTTGCCGTCGCTTCGGAAACCTGACTGCTGTATCCTGTGCAGAGAATGATCGGCAGGTCCGGTTTCATCCGCAATATTTCCCGGGCCAGATCGATCCCCGTCATTCCCGGCATGGTCTGATCCGTGATCACAAGATCGAAGGAGTCGGGTTGGTTCTTGAATGCGGTCAGGGCCTTTATGCTGCTCGTCAGTGCCGTTACTGTATAGCCCAGTCTTTCCAGGAGCGTCTTGCCCATTCGGACCAAGGTCTCTTCGTCGTCAACAAGGAGAATGCGTTCTGTGCCGACAGGGATGATCTGGACCTCTTCGGCGGCTGGCGCAATTTGTTCTGATAAGGCCGGAAAGTTTAACTCGAAAACTGTACCGGCTCCGATCTCACTCTTGCAGCTTATAGATCCGCCGCAGCTTTTCACGATGCCGTGGACGATAGCAAGCCCCATACCTGTCCCTTTCCCTGTTTCTTTGGTTGTGAAATAGGGATCGAAGATCCTTTCCATGATCTCCGGAGCGATGCCTGCGCCTGTATCTCTGATAGACAACTGGACGAAATGCTCCGGTTTGAAATGGGGGCCGCTTAACGGATCCCGGTGGCCGTTTCTCAGGTTTTTTAATGATATAAGGAGGGTCCCGCCCGTCTCCTCCATGGCGTGATACGCGTTCGTGGAGAGGTTGAGGATGATCTGATGGATCTGGGTCGGATCGGCCAGAATAAGGTCGGTCACACTATCAATATCCTGACGGATATCAATCGTCGTCGGTATTGAGGAACGAAGCAGTTTAATGGATTCCTTGACGATTACGGCAGGCTGCAGCGGGATTTTCCGCGTTTCCGTCTTTCGGCTGAAGGCCAGTATCTGTTTGACAAGGTCTCTTGCCCTGCGGACCGCCAGAATCACCTGATCGAGATCGCCTGATTTTACCGAACCCGAGATACAGTCTTCTCGCGCCATTTCAGTATAGCCGAGAATTGCGCCGAGGATATTGTTGAAGTCATGGGCGATGCCGCCGGCCAGGGTACCGATGGCCTCCATCTTTTGAGATTGCTGAAGCTGAGCCTGCAGTTTCTTACGCTCTTCCTCCGCCCTCTTGCGCTTGGTGATGTCCCGAATGATGAAAATCATCCTGACCGGTTGCCCTTCAGCCCCTTGAATGGTATCACTTTTCACCTCTATGTTTATGATGCTCCCCTCTGCGCGGAGTACCCGGTATTCAGTGAGCCCCGAGGGAGCGCCCCGGCTCTTCAGAGTAAAACTGGACAAGGCACGTTCCCGGTCCTCGGGAACGACGAAATCGGTGATCAAACGTCCGACAACTTCCTCTTCCCTTGCGAAACCGGACATCGTCAGGCCCACAGGCGAAATCATCAGAATGCGCCCTTTCATGTCCGTTATTGTGACATTGTCGGGAGAGGCCTTGAGAATGGATCTGTAGCGCTCTTCGCTCTCTCGTAATTCTGCGGTCTGTTCCCTGACCCGTACCTCCAAGGATTGATTGATCTGCCGGATGTCATCGAATCGTGCTTTCAACGAATTTGCCATCTCTTTGAAATTGTAGACAAGGTGATGCATTTCTCTGATGCTGCTTGCAGGCCATGCAATCTCTGTCCCTTCCCTTTCGAGCCTGGCAGGCAAATCACGGGTCAGGAGCCGCAGATTGACAAGTGTGGCAACTGACTTCCGGCTCAGCACTTCTGCCAGAATCAACCCTCCGAGTAAGAGGAGAAACAGAAACGTCAGCCTCCGTGCATACTTGTCGTAGAGGGCAATTTGAAAAGGGTCCACCGGTTGTTCCATTATCAGTTTCCATTCTCCCAGGCTGCCGATGACGGTTTCCGCAACGTAAAAGGAGTGCCTCCAGCTTTCGATGGAAGAGACATTGGAAGGCGCGGCCGGAATCCATTGTTTTGTTGAACTATCGAATTGCTTCAGTGTTCCCTTGCCGCGCATGAAGGGCTCCATGGCCTTTTGATCGCTGCGGTTGGTCATAATAACATTGCCGTTTTGATCGACCAATGTATAGAGCATCTCATTTTCATGGGCACGCCTGTTCAGGAAAGCCTGAATGGATTCCAGGCTGAGGATGCCGGAGACATAGCCTGCGTATTCACCATGAACAACCATCGGGGCAACCATCAGAACGCTTGGATGTTCAATGCCGAATCTTCCTGTAACGACTTCCGTGAGCATAGGCGTCAGCGTCTTTTTCAGAGTCGCGACAAAAGGGTTGTCCGGGACTCTTTTGCCGATATTGTCCCGATCTTCTTTGTAGAGCATTGGATAGCAGACCGTGAGAGCGGAATCTCTGTCATGCAAACTGACGCGGAGAAGATCGGGATTCGATTTCGAGGCGAGTTCCAGGTAGGGTTGCATTTCGATCAGGGGCCTGGAAGAAGCCAGATCTGCCAGGCTGTCAATGGAGGATTTTTGAAATGCCGCCCAATTGTCAAGATATTCATCCGTGACCTGAATATCTTTAATCAGCAGCGTTCTGATCTGATGGTCCGTTTCCCTGTAATCGCTTTTACAGTTAATGACCAAGATAGTCAGCGCCGGAAACAGGATGAAAAAGGCAAGCAGGTTGTAGAGTATCTCGCTGGATGATACCAGCGCCGAACGTGACCGCATGGAAAAACCGGTGAAGAGCAGACGGGCGGCTATCGCATTGGCAATGCCGTTCACGGCTTGCTTGATCATGATGATGTAGGTGTTGCTCGGCGAAACATGCATGACTGTGTGTGAGAAAAGGTACACCAGAGGCATGCCTATCAGGAGCCAGTAGATCATGTCCGCTATGACCATGCCTCTTTTGCTGCGCCTCATCAGCCAACCGGCAGCCCCTGTTTCAATAGTCAGAATGAGCAGTGAGAAAGGTTGATTCCATAGAAAAATGGTATAGCTTGAAATGAGAGCCGCAGCCAGAATTCCCCAGCCAAGACCGAGCAGTTGCAGTGCGATCAGAGCAAAAAGGCTGCCGAAGAGGAAATCGGCATTGGGGAAAAGAGGGAAGCGCAACGCGTTGCCTGCAAGACCTGCAGCAACGAGAACAAGCAAAAGCAACGTCTTGTCTCCGGTTGTTGCTCTCTTGAAAAGTTGCGATTTTTCCATGGTTCTCATCGTTCCTGTGGAAGGAGGAGTTCAACTTTCCGGCTCAGAGGACAGAGGGAAACGAAAACGGTTAAACAAGAAGTGAAGCCTTCAATATCCTGCCGCGGGCGCGACACCCAGGAGAACCTCCCTCTCCGGCTGTAAAAAACGAAAAGATCCTGGCGGTTGAGGGAGAATAAGAGATCCCGGAGACTGCTGTTGCAAGAAGATATTGATAGTATACGGGATTTCATCCTTTGTGGGATGAAGTTTTCCTCTCTTTGGCAGTATAAACGGTATTTTTTACGAAAATATTAATGCGCGGATAATTATCGGTTAATCCGGAAACCGTAAAGGAGGATCAACCGGATAAGAGGACAGGATTTCAGCATAAATCTTCATCCAGAATCTCCCTTATTTTGAGGAGGAGTGCATTGGGTGACAGCGGTTTGGAAATAAAATTGAATTCCTTTGCCAGGATCCCTTTGTCAAGAACGATGTCGCCTGTATAGCCGCTCATGAAAAGGACTTTGATATTCGGATGGAAGGTACGTATTTCATTGAAGGTATCCAGCCCGTTTTTCCTGGGCATGACAACATCAAGGATAAGCAGGGAGATCGTATCCTTGAAATCCGCGTATTTATTTACCGCATCCGCTCCATCCACAGTTTCTATGACGGTATATCCATTACTGTCCAGCACTTCTTTAATAAGGCGCCGCGAGTCTCCATGATCTTCGGCGACGAGGATTGTTTCCGTTCCGCCCTTGATCGGAAGGCTGTGGGCTATCGTATCTTCTGCAGCCTTTGCGGCAGAAGCAGGGAAATACACATGAAAGGCCGTTCCTTCACCCGGTTCACTGTAAACAGTAATAAACCCATCATACTGTTTGACGATGCCATAAACCGTGGAAAGGCCGAGTCCTGTTCCTTTTCCCACTTCTTTGGTTGTAAAGAAAGGGTCAAAGATCTTTTCTTTGATCGTTTCGTTCATGCCAATTCCCGTATCGGAAACAGAGATCAGCACATATTCTCCGGGCTTGCCGAATCCGTGGGCCTTAACAAAGGAATTGTCGAAATGTATACGTTCCGTTCTGATTATCAGCTTGCCGCCATTTGGCATGGCATCCCGCGCATTGGTGGCGAGGTTTAAGAGCAGTTGATCTATTTGGCTGACATCCGCCGAAAGAGTCACCTCTGCATCGGTGAGGGCTGTCGTGAGCTCGATGTCCTCTGAGAGCAGGCGCTGCAGAAGTTTTTCGATCCCCTGTATAACGGAATTGATATTATGAAGCTTGACTTCCGTTACCTGCTTTCTGGTGAAGGTCAGAAGGTTCCGGGTAAGATTAGCCGCCATTTCCGACGACTTTAAAATCTGATCGGCATAGGCCCGTAGCGGATCGTTAGTGGGCATCTTTGCCCGCAACAGGCTGCTGTAGCCGATGAGCGCAGTCAGGATATTGTTAAAGTCATGGGCAATTCCTCCGGCCAGCGTGCCGATTGCCTCCATCTTTTGAGCCTGGATGAGCTTATCCTCGAGGAGTGCTTTTTCCGCTTCCTCCTGTTTGCGTTCGGTTATGTCGCGAATCGATTCAATGGCGCCTACGGCGTTTCCGTCGCTGTCGTATAAGGGTCTGGCGATCCCCCAAAGGATGTGGCGTTCCCCTTTCAGGGGCGCCTCAGTCTCCACAAGAACGCAATGTCCCTGTTTACTGACGAAGGAGTATCGTTTTTCAAGCTCACCGGTCGGCAGAAACACCAGGTCGATCAGGATGGGCCTTCGTATTCCGTAAAACGGGATGCTGTATGCATGATCTCCTTTGCCCAGCATATCTGCGGCCTTAACTCCCGTCATCTCTTCAATTGCACGATTCCAGGCGATGACGCGGCCGTCCATGCCGATAGCGAGAGTCGCGTCGGGAAGAAAATCAATTATTTGAGAGAGACGCCGTTCAGATTCCCGTAAAGCCTCGTCAGCCTGTTTGTGTTCGGTGATATCGCTGACGGTGACCAGGAGCCGGTCTGTTCCGCCTATTTCCACACGCCTCATTTTTATCTCGACCCAAAAAAGGCGGCCCGTCTTCTCTTTCGCCTTCCATTCAAAGTGTTGCGGTTCTCCCTGGGCCGCCTTTGAGATCCATGCGAGGGCGTCCTGGTGCGTATAGGGGGCTTCACCGGCGCTCAGGTCTCCTATATGCATCTGCCGTGCTTCCTGCGGGCTGAATCCATACATCTCGCACATCTTTCGGTTTACATCCAGAATGGCGCCGGTATCTAAGTCATGGATAAAAATAGCATCATTGGCAGAGTTATAAATCGTCCGATACTGTTCCTCACTTTTCCGGAGCGATTCCTTTTGCCGGTCAAGCTCGGCTATCATATGATTGAAGGCCTGGGACAATGTTCCGATCTCATCGTGCGTTCTGATGTCGAGCAGCCTGTCTGTGCCCGTTTTGTCAGGCAGCGTTTCTATATGCCGGATACATTTGACGAGAGGATGCGTGAAGTATTGTGTAAGAAAAAAGAAGATAGCCAAAATGGCGATAATTCCGATAGCTGAAGCCTCGGAAATTTTTTTCTCCAACGCAAAAATTATCTCATTGGCCTCGGAAACGGGATAGTTTGCGGCAAGTATCCAGTCATTCACCGCAAGGTGTTTAAAGGACGTCAACATTCGGACGCCGTAGGAATTGGTCGTTTCACGCGTGCCTTCGAATCCCCCTATGGCTTGATCGTACTGAAGGTTGATGCCTGGCGGGACAGATTTCAATATCCTGTTGGCGTCGGGATGCATGATAATCATTCGGCCATCATGCGATGTCAGGTATAAGTAGCCTTTGTGCCCGATGGTGAGCCTTGAAAGGTCCTGAAGGATATTTTCTCCCATGACATCCATGGCTCCCGATAAAATCCCGACTAAAACTCCCTTCTTGTCAAAAATTGGGGCGGTCATCATGATTCTGGGATGGCTGTCGCCCGAATTTGACAGATAGGGTTCTGAAATTAGTGGTGCATTTTTCGATACGGTGTTTTTGTAATACGGCCTGAATGAGGCATCGAATCCGCGACGGCCGGGGAGAAACGGCGTTTCGGCAAGTATTTTTCCGTCCGGTGAGAGGAGGGTCACATGGCTGTCGAAGATGCGCCGCAGGCCTATCATGCTGTCCAGAAACGCCTGTGCCTGGTCCGGATCCTTGACCGCAGCCTGCGGAATATCGACTGCCGCGGCGATGAGCAGATCATGGGCGTTTGTCAGTTTTCTTTCTATCTCGCGGGCTAAACCCGTCACCATTACGAATTGGCTTTGGGCAATGGTGGCCTTGAGCTGATTTTGAAAATAATGATGCGATACAGACGCTACGGCCGACATGAGGGAAATGACCAGAATCGAAGCTGTGATCGTTGTCTTTTGTATGAGTCCCATAGGATACGGCGCCATTGTGCGCCAAGTGCATATTCGAAGAGAGAAGAAATCTATTAAAATCTATTAATGAGGATGCACGCAGTCCTGTACTGTCTGTGTGGGAAAGAGCAACGTTCATCCGGCTTTGTGTCTGTAAATATACTGCCCTTCCTGTATCATCCGGCTTTGTGCGCGTTGCAAAGGTCCCGACTGCAGAGGGCGCGATTGCCGGAAACGGTGATGCTCTCATTGCATCAGATGGAGTGCGCACTCCCCAATATACCACGTTGTGGTATATTGGGGAGGCTTATTGTACAGTAAAAAGAGGTCGCCGGCGAATGAGAATTTGATTAGGATGCGGAAGGATACAGCAACGAGAGGGCAGGGAATCGCGTCTTTAAAATGTGATATTATGTAATGATTTACTCTGTATATCCCATTCATGCCGAAGGATTTCACCTTTTGGCGAAAATTCTGAAAACCGGATTTATTGTACGGAAAACATGAATAATCGTACCCCATGCCTGGACCCTTTCCTGCTGAACATCATCTCCCCGACGCGGTTTGCAGGGAGGCGCGGCAGTAAAAGGTGTTGCAAAAGCCAAAGAAGCAGGACAATATTCTTCTTATGCGAACAGATTCTTCCATAGACGGGATTTTTGCAGTTGACCAGAAGACGGCAATCGAATGCCCGCTTTTTGTCTGCGGCGTTTCCGCCGGTTTTCCTTCACCGGCCGACGACCATATCGACAGGAAGCTCGACCTGAATGAACTGCTTATACAGAATCCCGCCGCTACTTTTTTTGTGAGAGTTGCGGGCGATTCCATGAGGGATGCAGGCATCAATCACGGCGACATCCTGGTCGTCGACAGATCCCTGGAGGCAACAAGCGGGAAGATTATTATCGGCATCGTGAATGGAGATCTGACGGTAAAAAGACTGTTGCTCAACCGCACGTCCTGCAGGCTGGTTGCTGAAAACCCGGACTACCCGCCGGTTGAGATCGCCGAAGATACGGATTTTAATGTCTGGGGGGTGGTTACCAGTGTTATTCATCAATTCTGACCGGCGTACGCAATGAAGAAAGTCTTTGCCCTTGTTGACTGCAATAATTTTTACGTTTCATGCGAGCGGCTCTTCCGGCCGGAACTGAACGGCAGGCCTGTGGTGGTTCTCTCCAACAATGACGGCTGTATTGTTTCCCGGTCCAACGAAGCCAAGGCCCTGGGGATTCCGATGGGAGCGCCTTTCTTTCAATTCAAATCCCTGATTGCCCGGCATGCCGTTCATGTTTTTTCATCGAACTATGCGTTGTACGGAGATCTTTCCTGCCGGGTCATGGATGTTTTACGGCAGATGGAGGTGGACGTTGAGGTGTACTCTATTGATGAGGCTTTCCTCTCTCTGCCCGTAAACACAGTTTGGGACAGGGGAAAATACGCCGCTGCACTCAGGGAGAGAGTGCGAAAGTATGTGGGGATTCCGGTCTCCATCGGCATCGCCGCCACTAAGACGCTGGCGAAGATTGCAGGCAGGATAGCCAAAACGGATAATCAGGCCGGAGGAGTCTTCGATCTTGTCGATAACGGGCGCATAGACGGCATTCTCGGACAGATAGAGGCCAAAGATGTGTGGGGGGTCGGGAGAAGATCGGCCGAGAAGCTGCACCGGCGCGGTATCTATACGGCCCTTGATCTCAAACGAGCCGATGAAGCGTGGGTCCGTAAAACCTTGACGGTTACCGGGGCGCGAACCACGATGGAATTGAACGGGATCCCCTGCATCGCCTTGCAAAACGCCCCTGTCTGCCCGAAGTCTCTTGTCACATCACGATCATTCGGACAACCGGTGACAGACCTTGAAGACCTTCGAGAGGCACTTATTACGTATGTCTCGATAGCAGCTGAAAAACTTCGTAAGCAGGGGGCGGAGGCCGGAACCGTCAATGTCTTTCTGACAACCGGTCCTTTCGATCCGCAATACTATTCCAATAATCAGACAATGACCTTGCCCGGGCCGACCTCGTCTACACCCGAACTCATAACTGCGGTATTGCACTGCCTTAAAGCATTATATAGACCGGGGTACAGATATCGCAAGGCCGGTATTCTGCTCGCCGGTATCGTCCGGGGATATAAACAGCGTGAGCTCTTCTCCCTCTCCCCGGTAAAAGAGGATAAAGCGCTCATGGCCGGTCTGGATAGAATAAACGGGAAATGGGGGCGCCATACCATTCAGTATGGAATGACAAAGGCCTCCAATAAACCATGGTCCATGCAGCAGTCCCGGAAATCGCCTGCATACACAACCAAATGGAAGGAACTGCCTCTTGTGCAGTCAATGGGTTCAAATCCTGCAAAAAAAAATGACGCCGAACTTCATCTATACCTGTAACGAATATCGGGAGGAAATGATTCTTCTTGCCTTGCTGCGGAGACTGAAAGACCCTGATCTTTCAGAAGAGGAGCGAGTGAAAATTACAGAGGAAATAGCCTGTCTTGAAAAAAAAATCGGCTTTCAGTGATGCCTTGCCTACAGAGTATCACTGTTTAAACCTACAAAAAATAGGGTCTTCGCTGATTTATGTTTTTCCATTCTTTCTTTACAATCACCCGCATTCTGGAATGAAGCCACTGCAAGAGGTTCCCAAGGATTTTCAGAAAATGCAGACGGTCATAGGTGCTGGTTTTCCCGGCTGGATGGCGGCGCCTATGACCGTCTGTTCTGTTTGACTGCATGACGCACGTGCAGAAGTTTTCTCCCCGTGCCGGTTTTCTGTTTCCTCCTGGCCGTCAAATAAGAGGATTGACGGCGTCGGCAAGGATTTTCCCTGCCTTAAATTTGATTACTTTCCGGGCGGGAATCTGGATGACTTCGCCTGTCCTGGGATTTTGGCCCTCGCGGGCAACCCGCTCAGCCACGGAAAAAGTCCCGAAACCGATCAAGCTCACTTTCTTTTCCGTTACCACAGCATGGGCGATTGCGTCCAGTATGCTGTTCAATACCTGCTCGGATGCTGTTTTTGTCAATTGACAGTCTTGAGCCACTCTTTCCATAAGATCAGTTTTGTTCATGTTGTGTCCCTCGTGGTTTTTTTTTGTCGGATACGTGGAGCTGTGTTAAACGTCAGATTCGTATGCGCCTATTCGTCAACCTTTCCATCCTTGCAAAGAGATACGTGCACTGCCGGATAGTGCTCTTTTAAGCAGTCCGGACAGAGCCCGTGGCTTTTTTGGGAAGCGGGGATCGAGCTGTATTCCGCAGATGATCCGTTATCCCATCCTCCTGCGTCATTCTTGTGCCGTCCGCAAAACATGCAGACACACTGTATGGCATCTCCATCCTGTGATCCGGTTCTCCTCATATCCCTTACCTCTTGTCTGATTCGATAGTTAGATTTTAACGGAATAGTAATCAGAGTATCTACGGCGTCCTTCTTACATTTTTCTAACAATTTTTCCGAAAGGAGCATCCCGGTTATCAGAAAACCGATGCAACTCATTGATGATATGCGCGATTAATAAATTTATCAGGGAATAACACTCTCTGCCTTGGGAGAGAACGTTTCCTTGATGAATTCCCGGCAGGAAAGATATCTGCCGATCCTCTCTCTTTAAAAAAAATCCTCACTTTTAATTGCCACTAAAAGGAGGAAAATCAACAGCTTCGGATCTGGTTCAAATACCTATCGTAAAAATGTATTGATAATAATTGCAACTCGCTGTAAATAGAACTTTTTTATAATAACTGTGAAAATTTTATTCGGTGTTGTTTTGCATTCTTAAAGAGTTAGGAAGCCGTTCCGTATTTTGCAGCGATAATGCCTTGATACGTACCACTCTTTTTTGTTGGGAAGCGGCTTGACGGAAAACACGATCATTGCAGGTCTCAAAATTTATTAATCCGGTTCCCGCGCGATAGGGTAACGGATTGATCCCCTCAAGGAGGTTTCGATGAACAAAGTATTTAAAACTGTCTGGAGTAAGACGCTGTTAACCTGGGTTCCTGTGGCCGAGATTTCCAAGGCGCACAGGGGCTGCGCCTGCGGCAG